>Ga0315548_1000014_pt1 | contig 126837 bp, 104 predicted proteins | sample SalMarSW160110MG_2_FD_202540 | JGI IMG/M metagenome (GOLD analysis project Ga0315548, IMG submission 202540) | Salt marsh sediment microbial communities from the Plum Island Ecosystem LTER, Massachusetts, United States - Salt Marsh Sediment SW1601-110 ... | reverse complement strand
AACTGCGTATAGCTCGTTCTCGCCGTTGCCATATTCGGAAAAAACGCAGGCGATTGCGTGAGATGGGAATCGATTTAAAGGCTATACGTTGTTGCATTTTGAAAACCGAAGTGGCGTTGTAGTATTACAATATGCCGGATATCAACAATGATGGGTAGAAATCATAGTGTCGAGAAAATATGCCTGAGACAAACACAAATACACAACTGAATTTCAAGAACCAAAACCTGCCAATATCCTCAACTCACCGCCCTTCTGCATTGCTCCGTTTCCGCAGAGGCATGATCGTACTTGCTCATATAGTTGCCTTCGCTGCCTCTTTGATGCTTTCCTTCCTCGTAGTGCACAATATGCAGTTAAGACCCTCGACTCCTACCGAGAAGTGGCTTCATCTATACCCTCCGTTGCTCCTGTTTTTTCTCATTGTCAAGCTGCCGGTATTTGGGCTTTTCAAGCAATACCGCGGCTGGTGGCGCTATGTAGGGATTTCCGATCTTCGTGGGATATTGTGGGCATCATTTGTCAGCACATTAATTATCGTTTCTTTATGGTTTATGACAGCCAACATCGAAGCCATTCGTACAAATCTACCACCGGACATAGAAAGGCCTGCCGAAGGTATATGTATAGCCGATATGTTCGCCACAGTTTTGATGCTTGGCGGATTGCGGATACTAATACGGCTATACTTTGAGGAGTTTCGTACTGCCGAAGCAGGCCGACTGAAACGATTTCTTATAGTGGGCGCAGGCAATGCAGGCGAAGCACTGCTGCGAGAAATTCACCGTATGCCTGTAGCCCAATATGAGGTTGTCGGCTTTATTGATGATGACCCCATCAAAAAAGGCACTAATATTCATGGAATACCGGTCCTTGGCCCTGTTGAGCAGCTGCCCGAAGTCTGTGAGGAACGCAACATCGAAGAAATTGCCATCGCAATGCCCTCGGCAAGCCATCAGCAGCTAAGACGCGTTATCCAGGTATGCGAAGGTACTAAGATTCGCTTCCGTACGGTGCCATCAATTACGGATATTGCTTCCGGTAAGTTCCGTGTCTCTCAGATCCGAGATGTTGACATCAACGATTTGTTAGGCAGAGAAACTGTACAGCTTGACCTGGACCTAATAGAAGCCTTTGCCAAGGACAAAACAATTCTGGTTACCGGCGCAGGCGGCTCCATCGGTTCAGAAATGTGCAAACAGCTATGCAATTTCACCCCGAAGCTGCTTTTGCTTATTGAGCAGGCTGAAAATCCACTGTTTTACATAGAGCGTGAATTGCGCAAACAATTTCCCGCAGTCCGCATAAAAGCACTTATTTGCAACATTACCGACAGGACCCGCGTGGACGAAATCTTTGAAAATTACAAACCACAGGTTGTCATTCACGCTGCCGCCCATAAGCACGTACCTTTGATGGAGCTTAACGCCGGCGAAGCCATCAAAAACAATATTGTCGGCACACAAGTCGTCGCTGATGCCGCAGATAACTCCGGCACTGCCAACTTCGTATTGATAAGCACCGACAAAGCCGTCAATCCAACCAGCATAATGGGCTCATCAAAGCGAATTGCAGAAATGTATATCCAGGACCTGAACAGAACCAGTGAAACGCACTTTGTAACTGTCCGCTTTGGAAATGTGCTTGGCTCTGACGGCTCAGTCGTTCCTATCTTCAAAAAGCAAATAGCCGAAGGTGGTCCCGTAACCGTTACACATCCTGAAATGAAGCGCTATTTTATGACCATACCGGAAGCAAGCCAGCTCGTCCTGCAGGCGGCAACAATGGGAAAAGGCGGAGAAATCTTTGTGCTTGATATGAGCGAGCCGGTAAAAATCGTGGACCTGGCCAGAGAACTTATCACACTCAGCGGTTTCAGGCCCGGAGAAGACATTGAAATGGTTTTCACCGGACCCAGAGTCGGCGAAAAACTCTTCGAGGAACTTTCGATAGAAGGCGAAGATATGCAGCGCACAAGGCATCCTAAAATCAGTATATGGAAGAATATTCCGATGGACCGCGAGGGGCTTCGGGCGGGTATAAACGAGCTGGTAAAAATCGCCAAAGCACAAAACAACAGTCAAATATTTCAGAAAATCAAGGAGCTTGTACCGGAATATATCGGCCAAACCACCACTTCCCAGGAACCCGCCAACAACTAAGAACGCCCCCCGCTGAAAAATTCCAAATTAGAAAATTCCTAAAGTGTCTAAAGTTTAGATTGCCTAAAGTTACGGATTATTTTTTTACTTTAGCTCACTTTAGGCACTTTAGTCTCTTGTGCTCTACTATGGTATCCTCTTGTCGGTCAGCTTGCTGGGCTTATCAAGAAGCATAAGCGTGTCTAAGTCCGCCATCATCTCCTGCCGATTAATACGAAGAGCGCGCTCATGCCTTCTGCGCCCTTCAGCGGCAGTCTCACCCATCTGGTCGTAAGAACTACACCCCAAAGGCACGAAAAACAAAGCGCACAAAACAATAACCAAAATCACCTTACACACAGAAACGCCTTTCATCATCATTCCCTCATTGAAATCCACATTTCAGCTACAGTTATCGGGCGGGCCTAATTTTTCGGTCAGCCCCGTTAGAAATTTTCCTTTTATTTCATCTCATTACCCCATATAGAGTTTCTAATGGGGTCAGCCTTAGTTTTTATTATTTAGGCGCTAAAAAACACACCCCTGACTATCTCTATATTATAGCAGCCGCCAATGCCATTGTCAAGCCCGTTGGCAATTTCCTGCCCTTATTGCCGGAATATTTCCCATTTGCAGTATTTCCACCGTGTCTTATGCCGCAATTTCTAAGCCTGCCAAGGCAACAACGCACCCTCGCTCGGCAAAGAACCTGCCCCCGAAAATACCAGAAAAAGTCTTGTTCCTGCCCCCGAAACGCTATTTCTTCTGAAATCGCACCTCTTATATGCCGATAACCCGCTTAATCAAGTGGAATACGATATGTAAGACTGGAAGATGCCGGAAATGAACGACTCACTAAGCACCCACAGTTATGTATCCGACACGGACGCCGTGTTTATCCTTGAATTACCCTTCCAAACTCAGGAGGCCGTAAAATGAATAACGGCGAAAAAGAAATGATTGGATTCCCGCAAGGCGGGGTCCCTCACCGTATTCTCGTCATAGACGACAATCCCGATATTCAGAGGGATTTTAAGACCATTCTCCTTGAAGAGCAAGCTAACACAAAGTTGGACTCGTGTAGTGCCAAGCTTTTCGCCCGCAGCGTCCGTAAATCCACGCCCAGGAGCAAGTATGAGCTCGATTTTGCATCTCAGGGAAAAGAAGGCCACGAAAAGATAAAACAGGCGCTTTCACAAAATCGCCCATATGAGCTGGCTTTTGTCGATATGCGCATATCTCCGGGCTGGGACGGCATTGAAACGATAGAGCACATCTGGAAGACCGACCCTAACATTCAGGTCGTCATCTGCACAGCCTACACCGACCATTCCTGGGAAGAAATAAGCCAGCGGCTCGGAAGGTCGGAAAATCTTCTGATTCTCAAAAAACCCTTCGACAGCGCCGAAATCGCTCAACTCGCCGCCACACTGACCGAAAAATGGACCTTAGCTAAGCAGGCATCTAAGAAGATGGACCAATTAGAGCAAATGGTCAAAGAACGAACTAATGAACTGGCAACAACCAATAAGCAGAACCAACAGGAAATCCCTGAGCGCAAGAAAGCTGAGGAAGCGTTGAGAGAAAGTGAGGAAAAATTCAGGAGCCTTGCAGAGCAATCTCCGAACATGATTTTTATCCACAGTAAAGGCAAAGTGATTTATGCCAACAAAAAGTGTGAGGAGATAATGGGATACAAAAGAGAGGAGTTTTATTCTGATGAATTCAACTTCTTAACCTTGATTGCACCGGAGTCAATGGATTTGATAAAGGAGAATTACAAAAGGCACTTAGAAGGTGAAGAAATTCAGCCATACGAATATACCCTTATAAATAAGACCGGTGAAAGAATTGAGGCAATCAACGCGAGCAAACTGATCCAATATGAAGGCCATAAGGCTATTCTTGGAGTTGTAACTGATATCACCGAGCACAAGAAGGCAGAGGAGACGCTACGGCAGAGCGAAGAGCGGTTGAAGATATTATTTGAATATGCCCCCGACACAATCTTCTTAACCGACGTTAAAGGAAATTTCGTCGATGGTAATAAAGCTGCGGAGGAAATGGTTGGATATGCGAAAGAGGAATTAATTGGGAAGAATTTGTTTGAGACAGGATTGCTGTTAGAAGAGCAAGTACCTAAGGCAGCCAAACATTTAGAAGAGATTGTCAAAGGCAACCCAACAGGGCCAGACGAGTTTACCTTAAAAAGGAAAGATGGCAGTTATGTTACAGTTGAGATAAGAACTTTACCTGTAAGAATAGGGAACCAAACATTAGGATTAGGCATTGCACGCGACATCACCGAGCGCAAGAAATCCGAACTCAGTCAGAATGAACTTGTCGAAAAAGTGGATAAAATTAACAGAGAACTGAATGATTTTGCGTCGATAGTCTCGCATGATTTGAAGGCGCCGCTGCGAGGGATTAAGACCTTGGCCAATTGGATATTAGCCGACATTGCGGATAAGCTTGGGGACCAGGCCAACGAGCAAATAAATCTGCTTTTGGACCGCGTAGAACGGATGTATAACCTCATTGAGGGCGCTCTTCAATATTCGAGACTCGGCCAGACAAAAGGAAAACAGATTCAGGTCAATCTCAATACCTTTGTTCCGGAAATTATTAATATGGTCGTTCCACCGGAAAACATTACAGTTACAATCGAAAACGAACTGCCTGTAATTGAGTGCGATGAAACTCAGATTATGCAGGTATTCCAGAATCTGCTGAGCAACGCTATAAAATATATGGATAAACCACAGGGCTGGATAAAAGTCGGCTGCGTCGAACAGGACGGCTTCTGGAAATTCAGTGTCGCTGATAACGGGCCTGGTATCGAAGAAAAGCACTTCGAAAAAATCTTCAAAATATTCCAGGCATTGCCGACCTCTCCAAGGTTTGAAGGCACCGGAGTCGGCCTTACCATCACAAAGAAAATTGTTGAGTTATATAACGGAAAGATTTGGGTGGAATCGAAAGTTGGCGAAGGAAGCACTTTTTTCTTTACTTTGCCAAAGCAGAAGGGACCCCACCTTGCGGGAACCAAAGTGGGGGCCAAAAAATGAGAAACTCAAAGCCGATATTGCTCATTGAAGATGATAACGTGGATGTGATGACCGTGGAACGTGCGCTCAGAGACCTGAAGATTGCAAACCAGCTCGTTAGCACGAGCAACGGCGAGGAAGCTTTGGAGTATCTAAGAACCAACGGTAATAAAAAGCCCTGCGTTATCTTGCTGGATTTGAATATGCCGAAGATGAACGGCGCCGAACTTCTAAAAATCGTAAAAAAAGACGAGGCATTGAAAAAGATTCCTGTTGTAGTGCTGACTACATCCAGCCACCAGCAGGATGTAGTCGAAAGCTTCAAGCTCGGCGCTGCCGGCTATATGGTCAAATCTGTTGATTATGGAAAGTTTGTGGAAACAATCAGAACAATTAACCTGTATTGGACTTTAAGTGAACTGCCGTCAAATGGAGATTAAAACAATGGAAAATACAAGATACAAGATTTTGCTCATTGAAGATAACGAGCTCGACCAGATGGCTTTTAAGCGCTTTGTGGACGATAACACCATTCCGTACGATTGTGCAATCGCCGGCTCTGTTTCAGAGGCCCGAGACGCATTGAATCACGACTGTTTTGATATTATAATTGCCGACCACTCACTCGGCGACGGCACAGCTTTTGACATCCTGGCTTCGGCCAAGGATACTCCCATTATAGTCGTTACCGGAGCAGGTGATGAGGAAACAGCCGTAAAAATCTGGAAAGCCGGCGCTTATGACTATCTGATAAAGGACCTCGACCAAAACTATCTCAAAGCCATTCCAATAACGGTTGAAAATGCCGTCAGCCACAAGATGATCGAAAAGAAACTCCATTTGCTTTCGGGCGCTATTATGAGCACCGACGACAGCGTCTATATTACCGATATGCAGGGTAGTGTTATCTTCGTTAATAAGGCATTTTGCAACACTTACGGGTACAAGGAACAGGATATTATCGGAAAAAACAGTGCTGTCCTCTGGATAGGAAAACATCAGACCGAAAATACCAGAAGTGTCTTCCATACCCGAACTATTGGAAGCTCCTGGGAAGTTGGGTTCTACCATAAACGAAAGGACGACAGCGTATTTCCGGTCTCTCTTTCGAGGTCAACCATCAAAGATTCAAAGGGAAACGAGGTTGCGATTGTGGGAGTCGCTCGCAATATTTCCGAGCGAATCCTTATAGAGGATGAACTCAGAACAGAAAATCAGAATTTGAAGAAACGAATTACGGAGCTGGAAGAGAAACTTGAAATAGAGCACAGCTATTCAGCCCCGAATGCTTAACGCTCGCAGCCCTTCCGGCATTGTATGAAGTATGATGGTTACAGAACAAAACAAAGAACAAACCTGCCTTTTAAAGGGAGCGTAATGGCAGAAAATAGCAGCAGACCACAACACAGTGAATTGGTCGAGAGCCAGATAAGACATAGCTGCTCCACTCCTTTTCCGGCCACCTCCAGGAGCTGGCTGGAACTGGGCGATATAATGACCGAAGATGTCACTACTGTCTGTAAGGGAAGCTCTGTGGTCTCGGCTGCCAAGATCATGTCGGATAAAAACATATCCTGCATCGTAGTTTCAGACAATGGCGATTTGTCAGGAATTATTACAGAGACAGACCTGCTGAAAAGGGCCATAGCTAACAGTAATGATTTCCGCAAGATGAAAGTAGAGCACATAATGACCTCTCCCGTCCGGAGCGTGCCCTGCAATCTTTCGGTCCTGGAAGCCAGCAGAATCATGGAAGCTGAAAACATCAGGCGGCTTGTCGTTCTGGAGGAGGAACGGCTGGTTGGTATCATAACACAAACCGATATTGTCCGAGTCCTGACAACTTATGGCATGTGGAAGAATGTCTCAGAACTTATGAGCTCCGATGTGGCCGCTATAGCCGGTTCGGCAACTGTCAGGGAAGCTGCAGAGGTCATGGCTTCACGAGACATATCCTGTCTGGTCGCTATGGATAACGACGACGTTGTGGGCATCTTTACGGAACGAGACCTTCTTAAAAGAGTCATTGCCCTGAAGCGAAATCCGGCCCAGACTCTTCTACAAAACGTAATGTCTTCACCGGTGATGAGCGTACCTTCCAACTACTCTATTCCAAGTGCCAGCAAAATGATGGAAAAGATGAGAATTCGCCGGCTGCTCGTTATGGATGACAGCACTTTACTCGGAGTAGTAACTCAGACCGACATTCTCAAGGCCATCAAAGGCAGGCTCCAGGAAGAGGAAGAAAACTACTTCAGGCTTCTGAACGAGTCCCGCAACTGCATTTATATAGTCGATTTGAATAATAATACAACCTATGTTAATCCTGCCTTAATGAAATTGCTGGAGGTAACCGACCCGGACGAACTTATAAACAAGCAGTTTTTGCCGGAACGGTTCTGGGACAATCCTCATCAGCGAGACCGGATTTCGGACCAGTTGAAGAAAGCAAGTGTCGAAGTCGAAGAGCTGACGCTGAGAACCGCCAAGGGCAAAAAGCTGTTTGTTACGCTGTTCTCAACCCGCACCAAGAACATCAAAGGCCAAACTAACGGAAGTCAGGGCGTTCTTTACGACATCACCGCGAAAAAGGAGCTGGCAACCCTCAGAGAAATGGAGCACGAGCTCCGCAGAAGTGAGAACCTTTTGAGAGGAACTCTTGAATCTACCGCCGATGGTATTCTGGTGGTTGATGAAAATGGCCGGGTGAGCCACACGAACAACCGATTTGCAAAGATATGGGATGTCCCTGAAGAGCTGGTTCAGCAGCGAGATGACCAGAGATTGTTTAAACATATTGACCGCCGGTTAGAGGACCCATCCGCGTTTCTTGAAAAGCTGCAAACTCCGTGTTCTACCGATGGGGAAAGTTTCGACACCTTATACTTAAAGCAAGGTAAGATTCTGGAAACATATTCCCTGCCATTGATTCGACAAGGAAGATTTGCAGGGCGGGTCTGGAGTTTTCAGGACATCACCGAGCGCAAGCAGGCCGAAGAGGCGCTGCGGAAAGCTCGCGACGAGCTGGAAGTACGCGTTGAGGAACGGACGGCTGAATTAGCACGAGCCAACAAAGTCCTGGAGTCCGAAGTCGCCGAACGCAAGAAGGAAGAGGAGACGCTGGACAAAGTTAATAAATGCTTTTTGAGTTTTGGTCCAAATCCTGAAGAGAATATAAATAAAATTGTTGAAACTGCAGGACTTATTTTCAAAGGTACATGCGCGCTCTATAAGAAGGAAGATGATGCTCTTTTATGCACAATAGGAGGATGGAATATTCCGGAGAACCTTAAACGAGAGGACAAGAAAGAAGGCCATATTTGTTATGATGTTATAAGCAACAATAAAGATGAGCCATTTGCAATCAACGATCTTGATGAAACGCTTTATTCCAAAACTGATCCTAATGTTACCAAATATAAACTCAAGACATATGTCGGCTGTGCTGTTAAAGCTCATGGTAAAGCCATCGGCTCTTTGTGCGTTGTCTTTCAAAAAAATAGAACGTTCAATGCAAACGAGCTGAAAATTTTCTATATCCTTGCCGAGGCCCTTGGCGTTGAGGAAGAGCGCAAGAAGGCAGAGGATGTTCTGGAAAAGCTGAATAAATATTTGGAATCAACCGTCCGCGAGCTGAAGCGTACAAACAAGGAGCTGCAGGAGTTTGCATACATAGCAGCCCACGACTTAAAGACGCCACTGCGGGGAATTGGAACCTTAGCCGAGTGGTTATCAGCAGACTACGCCGATAAGTTTGATGAACAAGGTCAAAAACATGTTAAGCTGCTCGCAGAAAGAGCAAAGCGAGCGGATAAACTGGTCGACAGCATCCTCCAATATTCCAGCGCTGGACACGCCAGAGAAGAACAGGAACAGATAGATTTAAATACAGTGCTATCTGAAATAATTTTTAAGATTGACCCGCCAGAAAATATTGAAATAACCGTCGAGAACAAACTGCCCGTCCTTATGTGCAAAAAAACACACATCAGTCAGGTCTTTCAGAACCTGCTGAGCAATGCCATACAACATATGGACAAAGAGAAAGGCCAGATCAAAGTTGGTTGTATCGAGGAGGAAAGTTTTTGGAAATTCAGTGTTGCAGATAACGGCCCTGGGATTAACCAGAAGTACTTTAAAAAGATTTTCAAGATATTCCAAACCCTTTCGCCGCCAGACAAAACCGAATCTACCGGCATAGGCCTTTCCGTAGCCCAAAAAATCGTTAAGCTGAACGGCGGCAAAATCTGGGTTGAGTCAAACCCCGGCGAAGGAAGCACATTTTTCTTCATACTCCCAAAGTCAGGCGTACCCTGGGACGTTTCTATAGGGGCCGCTTCGGAAGATATAAAATAGTCATTTCACAAGCACCTGTTGACCATTGTGTTACGCCTGTTAGTCGAAAACCTCTTCCAAAAGGGGGAAGCGTATGTATCCATATTGAAGAAACCAAGAGCAGCGCCCTCAAACCCTGGCCCGAGTTCGTCGAAAGCTTGTTTAAGGGTGGCCTCAACAAAAGCCTTAGGGTAAAAATATATATTGACATCACACCTATCAGTCGCTTTAATTCCTTTCCAGTCGATATGTCGAGTTGTGCATAACCGGACGGAGCTTTGTGGAGAAGCACAGATGAATAAAAACCAGGAATTACTTAATGCCATTCTCAAATCCGCCAACGGCAAACCAGGGTCGGATGACATAAAGAGGTTGACGTGTGCTGAGGCCTTTGAGCTGGCGAAAAACTTCGAGACGGAAATTATTGAGATTGGACGTATTTGTAATCAGCACAATATCAGAATCTGTAAATGTCAGCTCGGCTGTTTTGCATAAAAGTCTTCTGCAAAATCGAGGTTAGGCATAACTCTATTGGAGGACAGAAATGTGAAGAAGCTAAGAGCAAGATTCAAGCTCTGGTTGAGCACAAGAGACATCGAAGGTGTTTTCGGCGATGGTAAATGGCGGCTACTAAAGGCCATCGAAAGCACAGGCTCTTTAACTGCAGCCAGTAAGCTGCTCAAGATAAGCTATCGAAAGGCCTGGGGTGACCTGCGAAAAGCGCAGGAGGCTTTGAATATCGCTTTAGTAGAAAAACAGCGAGGTGGCATCCTGGGCGGCCAAACCGCTCTAACCGAGCAAGGCAAAAAATGGGTCAAGTCATATACGAGATTCCGTGATGACATCGAAAAAACAGTTGAAAAGGCTTATGAAAAACATATCAAGGTACTTCTGAAATGAGTAAAACGCCCAAGTTTACAACTGGCCCTGCTTTTCGTTCCGCTTTTAGCCTTGTCGAACTGCTGGTCGTTATCTCCGTGATAGCTTTGTTAATGGGCCTTATTTTGCCGGCGCTGAACCGTGCCAGGTCCATTACCAAACAAACGGTTTGCCAAAGTCGTTTACGGCAGTGGGGATTGGCCTTTGAAATCTACGCCTCGGAAAACAACGGTTATTATCCCCACATTGACGGCCGAGACCGCACGTCGAGCAATCCACAGACAGATGCCGAGCGGGCAGACTATTATTTCGGCTGGGTCGATGTGCTACCGCCCCTGATGGGCGAAAAACCCTGGCGAGACCACGACTATTGGCAGCGTCCGGGCATAAATACAGTATTCCAATGCCCCTCCGCCAGGCTTTCGCAGGATAAAAGTTACAAATACAGGCCCAGAAGGAGCGGTTACTTTTCCTATGCTATGAACTCCTGCCTCGAGCTTGACGAAAACTGTTGGCCGCCTTACGAATACAAAGGTACAGACTGGCCTATGCCCAGCTTTTTGAAAACAACATCAATAAGCAATCCCCCTCGCCTAATCATTTTATTCGACCAATTGCTTGACCCTGAAAAGGGTTATGGTGGCCAAATAGACAATCCCACCGCAGGAAAGTATTGTGGCAGCTATCCCAAGGCTTTCAGCGCCCGTCACGCTAAACCCGGCGGATTATTAGGCGGCTCCATCCTCTACTGTGACTATCATGTCCAATGGAAAGCCACAGTATGGAAGCCGGAATGGCCTGAAGATTTAGAGGTACCTCCTCTCGGTGACCCCGACTGGTATCCTTAAGCATTAAAAAACCAACAAAAAAATGTCTTGTAATTATGATAAAAGTTACTAATTCTACAAATTTTGAAAGGAGCCAAGTGATGAAAACAAAGATTTCAATGGTGATTATTGTTTTAGCGGTACCCGGATTAACCAAGCCCACCCAGGCCGAAATGCTTTCAATCTACGAAATCCAGTACACCACCGATGCTAACGGCACAAGCCTTCAAAACGGAAATATAATTGACTGTGCTGGAGGAATAGTAGCCCATAAAAGTCCAGGTAGCAGACCAAGGCTCGTCATACAAGACCCTAACTACCCGGATGGATGGGGTGCTATTCAGGTAAAAGGCTGGACCAGCGATGCTTTTGATGGCATTGCCATCGGCGACTGGATTTCTTTGAACAATGTAATGGTCGAAGACTATAGGGGCACAACGTTTTTACAATACCAAAGAGAAAACGACCCTAATTTTACTATAGTCAGAACGAATAATCCTCCTCCGAAGCCACTGGTCGTAACAATCGACGAAATAGCCGCTCCCCTCGAAGACATTGACGCCTGGGTTTTGCCAGACCACAATTCCGAAAAATACGAGTCAATGTTCGTTAAAGTCATTAACGTTTATGTTCAAGATACCGGCTACGGAAAAGCATTTGACAATTATCTTCTGACAAGCAATGTTAACCCTAACCTCACCTGTTGGGTCTCTGATTATATTAACAACGACAAAGATAAAGGCTTGATTTATCACCCTCTTGTAGTAACAGGCCAAAACTTCTGTTGCGTAGCCGGTATCCTCGAACAATACACCGGAGATTCTGAAGGTATTCGTTACGATTATTATCAGCTTCTAACAACTACTACAGAGTCCTTCACCATAGAACAGATCGCTGATTTCGACGACGACTGTGACGTTGATTTTGCCGATTTTAGCCTTTTCGCAGAACATTGGCTGCAAGCCGGATGCACCGAACCGGATTGGTGTGGCGGAGCGGACCTCACTAAAGAGAAGCCGAATGGACTTGTGAACACCTTCGATTTATTAAAATTCGCCCAGCTTTGGCTTGAAGGCAGGTAAGAGCTATGATATAACCTTAACGGAACAAACAAAGGTTCAATTTAAGGAAAGACACAAATGAAGAAAGAGCATATTTTAGGAGTCCTGTTTTTCAGTGGATTGTGGGGTATCTCCGAAGCTGTTCTGGGCGGTGCCTTGTATCGTGCGGCCGTGCCATACGCATCGGTTCCTTTAACTATTATAGGCTTTATCGTGATGAGCACCGCTAATGTATATTTCCCGCAGAAAGGCACTGCGACGCTTATCGCCGCCTGTGCGATGTTGTACAAGTTTTTGAACGTCCCATTTTTTGCCTGTCATCTCTTGGGCATTCTTCTGATGGGCATCTGTTACGATTTGTTTTTTAGTGTATTTAAGATAAAGAGCCGGTCGCTCTCTACAGCGGCAGCTACCTATTTAAGCTACGCATTGTTTGGTTTGATGATTACATACGTTTTTCAGTATGAGCACTGGGTGCAGGGTGGATTCACTGAGGTGCTGCGACACGTTGGAATCAGTGGCAGCATGGCAGCTCTGGGATGCGCGGTTTTGGTGCCGTCGAGTTTCCGTCTTGCCGAACGGCTCAAGGCACATTTTGTTAGCCCTTTCAACTTACGATTGCAATTAGTCCCGGGCGGGGTATTGGCAGCTACTGTCGGATTGTGGGTCTTCAGCATAACGGCATATATTTTTTGAATTACTAACTATCCCAGCAAACTATCTCAAAACTGCCGGCCTCCAGCGAAGAGTCTGGTTGGCATTATCCCGTTGTCATCCTGAGCGAAGCGAAGGATCTGGCCAACGAATTAGAATCGGCTACCTTTGCGTCAGGAAAGAGATTCTTCGCTTCACTTAGTTTCGCTCAGAATGACATAGTAAACTGTCAGTCTAAATTAATAGTTTACATAACCAAGAAAGCAATCGATGGCAGGAACGCAAAACAGGCTCATTTTGTGGACAGGCCCAAAACACTGCGGCAAAACCACCAGTGCTACAAAGCTCGCACAAGCCGCTCGTGCCGAAGGATTTAACGTCGCAGGACTGTTGGCGCTTTCCTTATATCGTAACAACAAATTGCTCGGATTTGACGTCCTTGACTTACAAAACCAAACGCGAGCACCTCTGACAAGACGTAAAACAAGCCCAAGCAAAGCCGTGCCGTTCACTTTTATCGCCGACGGACTAAAACTCGGCAATGCTGTTCTGAGCGCAGAAGCCACGAAATCTGAGGACCTTGTCATAGTCGATGAATTCGGTCCGTTGGAACTAAACAACCAGGGCTGGCGCAGGAATGTAGATTCATTATTGTTTTCGAGCAATGCCGTTGTATTACTTGTCGTTCGCCGGGAATTAGCTGACACAGTTCGACAGGTATATGCAGATGTCCCCTGCCAGGAATTTACTGCAACCGAGGGGAGCTCCATCGATAAAGTTATCACTATGCTCAAAAATCGTCGTCATCACATTGAGGGGCCCCGCTTTGCGGGAACCAAGAAAATGTTTAAGCTTGATGGAATGTTGATGATTGGGTCTGCCGGAGCCAACGTGGGCAAGACAGAGCTGGCCTGTGCACTTCTCAGGAAATTCAACAAAACCTGCGATGTCATAGGAATAAAGGTTACTACTACAAAGGCCAAAGACGGCCAATGTCCTCGCGGCGGTGAAGGCTGCGGGGTTTGCTCTTCGCTGGAAGGCGTCTATTGCATTACGGAAGAGCTCAACAGCACTTCCGACAAAGAAACAGCCAGACTCTTAGCTGCCGGTGCAAGCCGGGTTTTCTGGCTGCGCGTTCTAAAAGAACACCTTCAGGAAGGCACAACCGCCCTGCTGGACATCATCGGCCCTGATGCGGTTTCAATTTGCGAATCAAACTCGCTGCGCCAAGTGGTCGAACCGGGACTTTTCCTGATGGCCAGGAACCGTAACTTGAAAGTCTGGAAAAACTCAGCCCGACAGGTAAAAAAATATGCGGACAGAATTGTGATTTCAGATGGCAGCAGATTTGATTTCGCCCTCGACAGGATAAAACTTATAGACGGCAAATGGATAATATCCCACACCAAAATCAGCGCCGAGGCGAAACCCGTAAACGAGTATCGAACAGGCCAGCAACGGAGTGAATTTTGGTGCGGAACAAAGGCGACAGCGATAATTATGGCCGGCGGCGGCGGCAGCCGAATGGGCACTGACAAAAGCATGCTGCCGATTAAGGGACAATCAATCATAGAGGCAATCTGCGAACAGCTTCGCGGCTCTTTCGAGCAGATACTTATAAGTGCCAACGAAGTGGACAAGTTTGCGTTTCTTGGCTTCGAGGTCGTCCCGGACAAAGTGCCGGAACAGGGGCCTTTAATGGGCATAGCTTCGGCTCTGGAGGCCTCGGTCAATGAACTCAATTTTGTAATTGCCTGCGATATTCCAAAAATAAACCTGGCCTATGTAAACAGGATGCTCACCGAAGCCATCGAAAGCCAGGCAGACATAGTCGTTCCAACCACCCAGAAACGTGAAGTCTCTAAAACTGAAAAACGTGATACGAGATACGAACCGCTCTTTGCTATCTACCGCAAAAGTGCGCTCGAATCCATAAACAAAGCACTCTCATCGGGGAAACGTAAAATAACCGATGTGTTCACCCTGTGCACGGTCAAGCATATTGAGCTGGACGACACAGACCGGCTCATAAACCTCAATACAATGGCTGATTATGAAGAATTCAAAAAAAAGCTGATTTGATGTGCAAAGTTACGCAGAAACGAAATCCGAATAGAGGTACGAAGCACAATGGCTCACGAAGGCCTTTGGGAACAACTTGACAAACTCGACGGCACCAAAACAGCACAGCGGGCAAAGTGCCAATATCTCAGAAACCCTGAGCGTTACATTATTACCCTTCTGAATACCGAGTATGAGGTCAATCTTTCGGACAGGAGTATCTTTTCCGCCCAGTCCGGCTCGCCACAGTCCCCAGGACACCTGACAGTGGAACCTGCGGAGTTTCTCGAACAGCTTTGCATACTTGCATATTTGATAAATGCCCAGGATCTGCCGTTAGCCGACAAACTTGTTGGCCCCGAAACCTTACAGAGCGGACAGTTCTTCTTTAGAGGTCTGCACAGACTTCCTACTAAAAAGTTAGAACAAACCTTTGGCAACCGTCCCGAATTTTTACATGATATTTCGGCGCAGTTCGATGCCGAACGATGTGAATTTGGCGACGCCTCAATTCGGTTGTATATATTACCTCGGGTGCCGCTGACCATAGTAATCTGGCGCCGCTGTGAGGAATTCGACGCCAGAGCTTCGATACTATTCGACCAAACCGCTACCTCTCAACTACCATTGGATGCCTTGTTAGCGGCTGCGAATCTGACCATAGAGGCATTAGCCAAGACCGCAACTGAGGGTAGTTAAATGGTGAGTAGTGAGTAGTTAATTAAGCAATTAACCACTTACCAATTAACCAATCTGTAAATATTACCACCTAAACTCTTGACAGCTTTTCACAAAGCTGTTAGATTCTTGGCCTATAACGTACATTGAATCTATTTTCTCAGATATGGGAGCTCATACGGCCGATAAAAAGGCCGTTAATATATCTGTAATGCAGGGCGTAAAAATAGCAATTGGCGGCAAAGGGGGCGTAGGAAAGACCACAGTTTGTGCAATCTGGGCCCAGCTATTTGCCGAAAGCGGATTTGACGTCCTCGCAATCGATGCCGACCCCAATACCAGTCTTGCTTCAGCCTTTGGCATAGCTTCACAGCAATGCCCGGAGCCGCTTATCAAGATGAAACAGCTCATCGCCGAGCGTACAGGCACCGGCAAAGACGCAGTGGGCACATACTTTAGACTGAACCCTAAAGTCAGCGACCTGCCGGAAAAATACTGGCTTGAAGCTAACGGCTTGAAACTGCTGGTCTTAGGAGCAATTACTCAGGCCGGCACAGGTTGTGCCTGTCCGGAAGGAGCGTTCTTAAAAGCACTGCTGACACATACTATACTACAACGTCAGGAACTGGTCCTGGTTGATTTGGCTGCCGGCGTTGAATTTATGGGCAGAGCAAGTGTGCAAGGCATTGATGCCTTTGTAGCAGTAGTTGAGCCGGGAGGCAGAAGTATCGAAACGGCCAACAATATTGCCAAAATGGCCAGAGAATTAGGCATTGGTTGTGTTGGAACAATTGCCAACAAGATCGCAGAACCGGCTCAGGCAGAGGTGATAAAATCGCAATTGAAAGATACAGTGCTGCTGGGAACTCTTAGGTACACACGGTCTCTCCAGCTGGCAGACCTCAAACGTGCACCGGTATTTGGAGCCGATGCGGAAGTTACAGAGAAACTTAAACAAGCAAAGAACAAATTGGTAGAGCTTATTTCCCGGTCTTCTTTAAAGCTCAAAAAACAATAATTGACAACATAAGGAATTTCCATTATGATTATGTTTTTTCATTTTAGTTTTGGAGACGAAGATGCGTAAAGCCATAATGGTAAATATCGAAAAATGTTTGGCTTGCAAAAGTTGCGAGATAGCATGTGCAGTGGCGCATTCTAAATCGAGGGTTCTTGAAGAAGCGATAACGGAGCGGCCCATGCCGCAGAGAAGAGTAACGGTCGAGGCAGCAGGGAAACATGCAGTGCCACTGCAGTGCAGGCACTGTGAGGATGCGCCCTGTATCACGGTTTGCCCAACTAAGGCAATTTACCGGCAGCAAGCAGAAAGCCCTGTGTTGATTAATCCGGATTTGTGCATTGGTTGCAAGTTTTGTATTATGGTTTGCCCGTTCGGAGTTATTGGCACTTCCAGCGACGGCAAAGTTGCGCTCAAGTGTGACCTTTGCATTGAGCGAACCAAAGCGGGCCAAGAACCTGCCTGTGTTGAGGCCTGTCCCACAGGAGCATTGAAATTAGTTGACGAAAAGGAATTGGCAGCGCACAAGCGCCAGCTCACTGCCTGGGAATTGGTCTTATCAACTCAGCAAAATAATAACAAAGAAAAACAAAAAGAGAATACTTAATGATCACCGTAACCGTATGTGTGGGTAGTTCGTGCCACATCAAAGGTGCCCGGGAGATGCTATCTTGTTTCAACGACTTTCTGACCAAAGAGGGCCTTGGGGATAAGGTCGAGTTAAAGGGCTCATTCTGCATGGAGCACTGTGGCGAGGGAATTAATTGGCAGATTGACGATGAGATTTTCAGCAGCTCCAGCGTAGAAGATGGGACCGAAATGTTCCAGCAAAAAGTTTTGGGGCTTCTCAAGGAAAAAACATCTGAACAGCCCACTAATGACCCCGGTTAGAGGAGAATTTACTGTGGAACTTCCCAAAGGCCAGGCAGCCGCTCACACCAGCGCCATATTACAGCACACTCCCAACGGGGTTCTTCTGGTGGACAGAGAGACGCGCATCCGTTTCGTAAATCCGGCCTTTTTTACTATGTTCCGATGTGGCGATGATGAGCTTTTCGGTCAATTGGCCAAGGACTTCGTCCACTCTGACTGTTTCGAACGTGCCATCGCTGCGGGCGGGTCGCTCATGGTCAAAGAGAGCATTCCTGAGCATGAGGTAAGCTTCCGCGTGGGCATTTTTCCCATCGAGGGCGAGGACCTCTACTGCGGCATCTTCATCGACATCTCGGAGGAGGAAAAAGCCAGAAAGGACTTTCTTGATTTGAGGGCGCAGACGCTGAAACGAGCACAGGAAGTAATCTCGCGGCAAATGCAAACAGCACAGGAAATAGCGAGACTCCTGGGTGAGACAACAGCAGAGACCAAGGTTCTTCTAATGAAACTTATGTCCCTATATGAGAAAGAAGGGCAGCGATGAGGTTATTTTACGAGTGGGGTACAAAACAGCTTCAAAAGCACGGCGAAGAACTCTGCGGGGATAATGTAGCTGTTGCTCGTCATTCCGATTATGTCACGCTTGCTCTTTCCGACGGTCTCGGAAGCGGGGTCAAGGCCAACATTCTGTCTATCCTGACTACGCGAATTGTTATGCATCTGATGGAGAATGAGCTGTCCCTGAGCGAAGTGGTGGAGACATTGGGCAAGACACTGCCTGTATGTGACGTCCGAAAGCTTGCTTACAGCACCTTTGCCATCGGGCAATTCTTCCGCGACGGGCGCGCGCGAGTAGTGGAGTTCGACACACCCCCGTTCATTCTCCTGCGAGAGCGAAAATATGTACCCGTTCCCTATGAGGAGCGCCAAATCGAGAAAAAGACTATTCGCGAATCAGAATTACAACTAAAAAAAGGAGATTGGATTATCTTTGTCTCCGATGGTGTGGTAAACGCCGGCATAGGAGGACTCTATCCTCTCGGATGGGGTTTGGATCAGATAGCGAGCTTCCTTAAGGAACACTGTCATCCGGACCTTTCCGCGCAGGAGCTCGCTGATAAGCTTGCCCAGGCCGTCTGGGACCTGTACTGCAACAAGCCCGGGGACGATGTGAGCGTGGCCATTATAAAGGCTCGACAAAAGCTTGTGGCTACTGTGTTGACGGGCCCGCCTGAGAACAAGAGCGCCGACGAAGCAATCGTCACCAGGTTCAGACAACGTCACGGACTTCTGGCGGTTTGTGGGGGAACCACGGCGAAAATTGTCGCCCGTTATCTGGGCGGTAAGCCATTGGAAGTCGATCTGGCTACGGCAAAGCCCGACGTCCCTCCATTGGCGAGGGTGGAAGGTGTTGATCTGACAACTGAGGGGATTTTGACCCTTACCAAGACTAATGACCTTCTGCATTCGGGTGCAAACAAAGAGACGGTAAAATTCGATACGGACGGGTCCTCTGCATTAGTCCGTTTGTGCCTGGATGTCGACCACATCCACTTCATGGTGGGCCTGAGCGTGAACCCGGCTCATCAAAATCCGGACCTGCCCCGACAACTGGGCATGAAGTTGGCTGTAGTGCGGGAGATTGCCGAGGAACTCCGGAAAAGAGGCAAGGAAGTAACTATCGAGACAATTTAGCAACTGTCTGGGCAAACCGAGGGAACTTAAGGCCTTTTAAACCAACAAAGCGTATATTGACAGGAAACGGAGCTTTGAACAGACTGTATATTTATATTGATAACCAACAAATGTAGGAAACAGTAAACATGCCCCAAGACATGGAGCTTATAGAACAGATAGTTAAACGTTATGACGAAGACACGGGGATGCTCATACCCATGATGCAGGACTTGCAGTCCGAATGCGGCTACCTGCCAGTAGAGCACCTAAGATACTTGGGGGGGCGGCTTAAATTGCCGATAAGCCGCCTGTACGCTGTGGCAACATTTTATTCATCGTTCCGCCTTGCGCCGAAGGGGGCGCACGAGGTAACGCTATGTATGGGCACGGTCTGCTATCTCAAGGGCGCCCCAAAGATTTGTGAAGCTATCAGCCGGGAATTCCAGGTTGAGCCCGGTGGCACCACCCACGACCGTCTTTTCACCTTACAGGCAGTAAATTGCGTGGGAGCCTGCGCCGTGGCACCTGTGATGTTGGTAGACGGCAAGTATTATGAAAGTGTTACACCAGCATCAGCACTGGAGATACTTCAAGAGCTTTATCCTGACGAAGACACTGTCGAAAAGGAGACCGAAGCGTGATAGAGTTCGGCAAAAGGCGGCTTAATAACCCTGAGGTTCTTGAACGGGTTCGGGTTGAATTGCAAAGGCAGTTCAACTCCTCGTCCAAAGTCGTGCGTGTTTGTACCGGTCCAGGCTGTGCAGCCAAAGGGGCGAGCAGAATATACGAGCTGTTCTGTGAAGCTGTCAGTCAACATAGCATTGAAGTGGAAGTCACAACCAAGGGTGTCGGCTGCCATGGATTGTGTGAATGCGGACCTATTGTCATCGTCCAGCCGGGCGAGATATTCTACCAGCGAGTTGAGGAACCTGACGTCCCCGAAATCTTTCGAGAAACCGTGCTCGGAGGAAGGATTGTCCAGAGGTTACTATATGAGATTCCCAGCACCGGAAAGAAGGCTAAAAAAGCAAACGAAATACCTTTTTACAATGCTCAAGAGCGAATTGCGCTGGCCTATAACGGACTGATTGACCCAACGAGCATCGAGGATTACATCGCGGCTGGAGGCTACAAGGCTCTACCCAAAGCCCTAACCATGATGGCTCCCGAAGACATCATCGTGGAAGTTGAACGTGCAGGACTCCGTGGCCGCGGAGGCGGAGGGTTCCCGACTGCACGAAAATGGCGTTCCTGCCGCGAGGCCAAAGGCTTGCCCAAATATGTGATCTGCAACGGCGATGAGGGCGACCCCGGAGCTTTCATGGACCGTGCGATCATGGAGGGAAATCCACATGCTGTTCTAGAGGGTATGACCATCGGCGCATATGCTATTGGTTCCTCGCAGGGATATATCTACGTGCGAAACGAATATCCCCTTTCGGTGGAACGCCTGAGAGGGTCTATCGAAGAGGCGAGGGAATGGGGGCTTCTTGGTGAAAGAATCCTTGGCCATTCCTTTTCCTTTGACATCAAGATTAACCGTGGTGGCGGTGCATTTGTCTGTGGTGAATCCACCGCACTGATGGCATCGCTGGAAGGTCGCCCGGGCGAACCCAGGGCAAAATATATCCATACGGTAGAAAGTGGACTTCGGGAAAAACCCACGAATCTCAACAATGTAGAGACATGGGCTAATATTCCCGCAATTATCAATAGGGGCGGGGAATGGTTCGCCGGCATCGGAACAGAAAAGTCTAAAGGAACCAAGGTATTCAGTCTGGTCGGAAACGTGGTAAATACCGGCCTGGTCGAGGTTCCCATGGGCATCACACTGCGGCGGATGATCGACGAAATCGGCGGCGGGATACGCAACGGCAAGCGTTTCAAGGCAGTTCAGACCGGGGGACCCTCCGGCGGGTGCATACCCGCTGAACACCTCGATGCCCGTGTGGACTTCGACGAACTCACTAAGCTTGGTTCCATGATGGGCTCCGGCGGTATGATTGTGATGGATGAGGACACATGCATGGTACGAGTGGCGCGGTATTTCACTGAGTTTCTTCAAAAAGAGTCCTGCGGCAAGTGCACGCCCTGCCGCGAGGGATTAGCGCAGATGCTGCACATCCTTAATCGCATAACCAGAGGTGATGGAGAAGTTGGTGACGTGGAAGAGCTAGGTACATTGGCAGAACTCTTGGAAGGAACCGCCCTGTGCGCCCTCGGCAAAACCGCTGCAAACCCCGTTATTTCCACGATAAAGTATTTCCGTAAGGAATACGATGCACATATTCTGGATCGCCACTGTCCGGCGAAGGAGTGTCGCGGCCTGTTCCGTTACGAGATTGATGAGGAAGCCTGCAAAGCTTGCGGCATTTGTCTGAAGAACTGCCCGGCAGATGCTATAACCGGCGAAAAGAATGTTCCACACGTGATTAACCAAGAAAAGTGCACGCTCTGTGGAACATGTTGGGAAAAATGTCCTTTCACCGCAGTATTAAAGGTATAAGGAAAGATAATCCAGTGCCTACAGTAACAATAGATGGATGTAAGGTCGAGGTTAAAAAGAACGCTACCGTTCTCGACGCTGCAAAAAAGGCAGGGGTCTGGATTCCGACCCTTTGCTATCACCCGGCTGTTTCAAGCGATGCGTCTTGCCGGCTCTGCATGGTGGAGCTTGACCGCGGCGACTGGAGGCAGCTAATCACCGCCTGCAATTACCCGGTACGCCGGGACATTGTCGTTTACGTTTCCAGCGAAAGGGCTCAGCAGGCTCGCCGGGGCGTGATGGAGCTGCTGCTTGCGAGGGCGCCAGAAAGCCAGGAGCTCAAGGTATTGGCCGAGCGTATGGGTGTGAAGGAAACGCGTTACCCGAAGGTCACGGAAAGTCAACGAAACTGCATTCTGTGCGGTTTGTGCGTTCGCGTGTGTGAGGAGATAATTGGGCAAGCGGCTATCTCTTTTGCCGGACGCGGCGTGGACCGGACTGTGGCAGCACCCTTTCGGCAGCCTTCCGAGGACTGCATCGGCTGTGGGGCATGCGCCGCCGTTTGCCCGGTGGGAACCATCAAAGTAAGGATTCACCAAGACCAGCAGGAGGTGGAGATATCACCGTTCAAGTTGCGGGCGAAGTTACTTGTCTGCGAGAAGTGTGGAGCACCAATTATTAGCACGCAGGTTAGTGAGCAAGTCCTGGGCAAAGTCGAAACCATGATTTCCGAAGAATTCCGGCAGCGCGTACGCCTATGTCCTAAATGCAGAAAACTGCAGACTGCTGGACATCTCAAAGCTGCTATGGTTTACAAAAAGGAGTGAGCGTGCCGTAAACCAAGATGTGGATAACGACAAAGTCAGCAGTTGTGCTTGAAATATCAGATGAAATATTGTATTTTGCAAAATTCTAATAAAATTTTTGCGATTAACTGATTACTGAGGGATTGTTTATGGACCCGAAAAAACGTAGTAGTGACAAAGCTGCACAAGAAATGCTTAAGCGTATGTCTGAAGCGGACATAGAAAACGCCTGGGACAGGCTTGAGCAACAAGAACCTCAATGTGGTTTTGGCAAGCTTGGGATATGCTGCCGAAATTGCACAATGGGGCCCTGTCGAGTTGACCCGTTTGGGCAAGGGCCGCAAGCAGGTGTATGCGGTGCTACCGCCGATACGATTGCGGCCAGAAACCTGGTGCGAATGGTTGCCGGCGGAGCCGCGGCACACTCCGACCACGGTCGTGACATCGCTCACACATTTAAGATGGCGGTTGAGAGCGATAGTTGTGATTATATGATCAAGGACGAGTTGAAATTGAGGGAAGTCGCGGCAAGATACGGCATTAAGGTAGAAGGCAGGGACACAAAGGAGATTGGCAGCGATCTGGCCGACGCGGTGTTAGTTGAATTTGGAAAGCAAGATGGAACACTTGTAAGCGCAGCGGCCTATCCACCGCCTGCCAGACAAAAGGTTTGGAAAGAGTTCGGTGTAACTCCTCGTGCCATTGACCGCGAAATCGTCGAGATTATGCATAGAACACATATAGGAGTAGGCTCAGATTATAAGAACCTTGTAAAGCAGGGTCTCCGCGCGTGTCTGTCCGACGGATGGGGAGGGTCGCTAATAGCGACGGAGCTTTCCGATATTCTGTTTGGTAGCCCCTGGCCAATTCGATTTGGGGCTAATCTGGGCGTACTTGATGCCGAACAGGTCAACATCATCGTCCACGGTCACGAGCCAACATTGTCAGATATAATCGTGGCGGTCTCGCAAGAACCTGAACTTATAAAAATGGCCAAAGACAAAGGTGCCAAAGGCATCAATCTTGCCGGTATGTGCTGCACCGCTAATGAGACACTGATGCGTCACGGCATACCGGTTGCAGGCAATTTTCTGCAGCAGGAACTGGCGGTGATGACCGGTGTAGTGGAGGTTATGCTGGTGGACGTGCAGTGCATTATGCCCGCCTTAGGGTCGCTGTCCGGCTGCTTCCATACCAGGCTGATTACCACTTCGCCCAAGTGTAAAATTGCAGGAGCAGAGCACATTGAATTCCACGAGGACAGGGCAGTGGAAATCGCACGGAAAATCGTCAAAATCGCCATTGAGAATTTTGCAAACAGAAAAGGCAAAGGTAATATTCCGAAGGTAAAGGAGCGTGGAATTGCCGGTTTTACAACGGAAAATATTTTTTACCATCTCGGTGGCCGATTTCGCGCCAGTTACCGTCCGTTAAACGACAATATCATCAACGGGCGAGTTCGCGGCGCGGCTGGAGTTGTAGGCTGCAATAATCCGAAGCAGATGCACGATTACGGCCATCTTACAATGATAAAAGAACTTATCAAGAACAATGTGTTGGTGGTGAGCACTGGCTGCAGCGCTATCGCGGCGGGCAAAGCTGGCTTAATGAGACCGGATGCAGCGGCAAAATATTGCGGCAAAGGGCTGGCTGAGGTATGTGAGACTGTGGGGATACCACCGGTTCTTCACGTTGGCTCTTGCGTGGATAACAGCAGGATCTTGACGATTTTGGCAAACGTAGTTGCCGAAGGAGGGCTCGGCGATGATATTTCAGATTTACCTGTCGCTGGGGCCGCACCCGAATGGATGTCAGAAAAAGCCGTTTCAATCGGAATGTATTTTGTAGCATCAGGAGTATATACCGTTATTGGTGAGCCACTGCCCGTCCTCGGAGCTCCAAATTTAACACGTTATTTAACAGAAGAGATGGAAAAAGATATAGGCGGCAAGTGGGCCTTTGAACGTGACCCTATCAAAGCAGCCCATATGATGATTGAGCATATTGAGAGCAAACGCGACGCCTTGGGAATCAACAAAGAAACAGAACGCAAGCTCTACGATATGGCGGATCGGCGAGCTTTATCTGTAGAGTAGAACAATATAAAAGCAAAATGTAATGCAGTTTACTCAGAATATTAAATACAAAGGTAGGTTATTCTATGTCAAAAATCATTGCATCAGCAGCCATACGTGGCGCTCATAAGATAGCCAAGCAGGCCGAGGACATATTAACAAAAGCCATCAAGGAAAAAGGTGAAGATTGCCGAGTCGAGTTTCCAAACACCGGTTACTACATGCCCATCATTTACTCTATGACCGGAAAAGCGGTGGAAAAATTAGCCGATTTCAAAGAAGTAATGCAGGAAATAAAGGGCTTACTCCCCCCGCTTGTTGATGACGATTTATGGCTCCCCTATCTGGGCCAGGCCCTGGATGCCGGTATGGCAACGCTCTTCGCAGAAGAGATTATTGAGGCTTGCAAGTATCTAATTGGCCCCAATCCGGTGGACGGCACTTGGCTTGGCGCAGCCGATGATGTAATCCTGCGAGAGCGCGGCATACAGTTCGTGGACGGGACAGCACCAGGATTTGCTGCAATTGCCGGAGCGGCACCAGATGTGGAAACAGCGGTAGAAATTGCCCGAAAGTGCCAGGAACGAAGCCTGTATGTTTTTATGTCCGCTCACCATAACGGCACCACTTTCGCCGAGCAGCTCGTCGAAGGCGGCGTACAGTTGGGCTGGGAAACGCGGCTGGTGCCCTTCGGGCGGGAAATCACCTCAGCAATATACTCGCTCGGTTTTGCCAGCCGGGTAGCACTTAGTTTTGGTGGAGTGCAACCGGGTGACTACCGGAGGAATCTTCTCTATAATAAGAACAGAGTTTTTGCTTTTGTCCTCGCTCTGGGCGAGGTTACTGATGAATGGTACGCGACGGCAGCCGGGGCAATTAATTACGGTTTCCCCACCATCGCCGATACCGATATCCCGGAGATTCTGCCCACAGGTGTATGCACGTACGAGCATGTGGTCTCTGAAATTCCTCACGACCAGATCGTCGAGAAGGCCATCGAAGTTCGCGGCTTGAAGATAAAGGTCGCGGAAATAGACATCCCAGTGCCACACAGCCCGGCATTTGAAGGTGAACGCATCCGCAAAGAAGATATGCAATGCGAATTCGGGGGGCAAAGAACTCCCGCCTTTGAATGGCTCACAATACGGGATATGGCCGATGTTGAAGACGGCAAGGTGGAAGTGGAAGGGCGAGATGCCGATTCTGTCAAAGAAGGGGGAAAACTACCACTGGGAATCGTGGTAGAAGTAGCAGGGAGAAAAATGCAGCCTGATTTTGAGCCGGTGCTGGAGCGGCAGGTGCACACATTTATGAATGAGGCACAAGGGCTGTGGCATATGGGCCAGCGAGACATAAGCTGGATACGAATCTCCAAGAATGCTTTTAAAGCAGGCTTCAGACTCGAACATATAGGCAAGCTGCTCCATGGGCTGTATCACGACCAATATTCTAACATTTTGGATAAGGTACAGGTTAAGATTTTAACTGATGAGCGGAAGGTTGAAGAACTTCGTGAGACAGCCCGCAAGGTATTCGCCGAGCGCGATAAACGTATTGCGGGTATGACCGATGAAGATATCGATACTTTTTACTCTTGCACGCTCTGCCAGAGCTTTGCTCCAAACCACGTCTGTGTAGTTTCGCCGGAACGCCCGGGTTTGTGCGGTGCTTATAGTTGGCTGGACTGCCGGGCGGCATTTGAGATAATTCCTTCGGGACCCAATCAGCCCATCTCCAAAGGCAATTGTATCGAGCCGACCATCGGCCAATGGGATAAGGTAAACGCATTTGTCCTCAAGGCCAGCGGTGGTAACATCGAGCGAATGAGCCAGTACAGTATGATTACCGACCCGATGACCTCCTGTGGCTGCTTCGAATGTATCGCTGCGGTGCTGCCTTCAACAGGTGGAATAATGATTGTCAACAGGGAATTTCCTGAGATGACGCCTTGCGGGATGAAGTTTTCGACGCTGGCCGGCACCGTCGGCGGTGGACAGCAGACGCCGGGCTTCATCGGCCATTCAAAGCATTATATCTGCTCAAGAAAATTTATTGCTGCTGAAGGCGGAATTAAACGGATAGTATGGATGCCCACGATGCTCAAGGAAGAAATTAAGGATGCTATCGCCGAAAGAGTCAAGGACATCGAACTGACCCCGGAAGAATTCTTAGCCAAAATCGCCGATGAGACCTCAGCCACAACCGAAGAAGAGGTTCTGGAATTTATTACCAAAAACGAGCATCCCGTCACTACCTTAGAACCTATGTTCTAAGGACAGAGAACAGAAGACAGAGAGCCACCGGTGATTAAGAACGTAAGAGATTGCAGATATATAACAGAAGACGAGTACAAGAAATTAGATGATCGATATGACGAAGTCAATGCGATGCTTTATAGTTTAACAAACAACTGGCAGAATTTTTCTGACCTCTGATTTCTGACTTCTGACATCTGACTTCCGACATAAGGAGAACTATTATGGCACTGACAGGATTGGATATATTTAAACTCCTACCAAAAACCAACTGCAAAAAGTGCGGCATGCCTACTTGCCTGGCCTTTGCTATGGCGCTTGCTCAGAAACGCGCTAAACTCGAAGACTGTCCCGACGTCTCTGAAGAAGCCAAGGAAAAACTCGCTGCGGCAGCGGCCCCGCCAATGCGAAAAGTCGTGTTCGGTACACAGGACAATCAGGTCCAGATTGGACAGGAAACGGTAATGTTCCGACACGAGGAGAAATTTTACAATCCGACCGTTCTGGCTGTAACCGTCTCGGACAAGCTTACCGGTGAGGATTTAACCAAACGCATCGAGGCTGTAAATGCACTTCAGTTTGAGCGGGTCGGGACCAAAATTGGAATCAAGGCCGTAGCTGTGGTCAATGACAGTCCGCCTTCTGGCGGATCTGAGTCTTTTGCACAGGCCGCAGCAGCAGTAAAGGATGGCAGCAACCTTGCTTTAATCTTAGTAACCCAATCACCCGATGCAATGGCCGCAGCGGTAGCTAAAACTAAAGAATCTGTACCTTTACTTGCCTCGGCCACGCCCGATACGGCTGAAGAGATGGCAAGAATTGCCAAGGAAAATGGCTGCCCAATCGTTGCAACAGCCGAATCAGTTGAGGCCCTGGCCGACCTTACTGAAAAGATTAAGGCCGAAGGTGCCGAAGACATTGTATTAAATCTCCAGACCCCGGACCTACAAGAGCAATTGGCTAATCTGTCAAAGATACGGGCATTGGCTCTGAAAAAAGCATTCCGACCATTGGGTTATCCGACCATATCCTTCGCGACTGATGGTGATGTCGATACACAAGCGGCTTCCGCCATAAGTCTAATTTGCAAGTATGCCGGCATCGTGGTACTCGATACTATCGAACCGTATGCGCTTTTGCCCATGCTGACCGCCGTGATGAACATCTTCACCGACCCGCAGAAACCCGTCCAAGTAGAACCGAAAGTCTATCGTATCGGCGAACCTAATGAGAATTCACCGATGATGTTCACGACGAACTTTTCATTGACATATTACACTGTGGAATCGGATGTCGAGGCCAGCAGGATACCAAGTTATATTCTCGTGGTCGATACAGAAGGCACAAGTGTATTGACAGCTTATTCCGGAGACAAGCTCAACGAAAAAACGGTATCTGATGCTATGACTAAATACGGCGTGGAAGACCTGGTTAAACACCGAAAACTAATCATCCCCGGTTACGTCGCTGTGATGAGCGGCAAACTCGAAGAGGCCACTAACTGGGAGGTTATGGTTGGCCCAAGAGAATGTTCAATGCTGCCTAAATATCTCCAGGAAGTTTGGAATTAAACTGGATGCTCGTTGCTCGATGTTTAGATGCTCGTACAATGAAATTTCGAGTAGCAAGTATTGAGGATTGAGTATGGAGAATCGAGAATGGAAAAGAGCAAGAAGAAAGAATTCACAATCCGTTTTGAACCAAGCGGCCTTAAAATAAAAGTGCCGGCCGGCACCGTTCTGCTCGAGACCGCCCACAAAGCCGGTATTTATTTAAGCAGCATTTGTGGCGGCGATGGATATTGCGGAAAGTGCAAAGTAATAATTGATGAAGGACAATTTCAAACCAAGCCCTCCTCTTTACTTACACCGGACGAAACACGAGAAAATGTCGTTCTTGCCTGCCAGACCAGAGTCCTATCTGATATGACCATAACTGTTCCAAAGTTTCATAGTTTGGAAACAAGTCAAATTCTTATGGATACGGACGCTCGCAGATTCAGCGAACTGACCGGTGAGCCTGAAGCAGGGCTGTTTGAGTTTGACCCGTTAGTTCAAAAGCTTTGTCTCGAAATGACACCTCCCAGTGTACAAGACCACACCGCTGACCACGAACGCCTGTACCTGGCAATACGGGAACAGATCGATGCTCCTACAATGCAAACGGGCTTTCGCATTCTGCAACAACTCTCGAAGGTGCTTTGCGAAGCGAATTACAAGGTTGCAGCGACAATTGGTCAACGCGGTGAAACTACGGAAGTTATAGAGGTTGAGCCAGGCAAGCAGTGTGAAATGAATTTTGCTGTCGCTGTGGATTTAGGTACAACCACCGTGGTAGCTCATCTTATCGATTTGATAAAAGCCAACACAATAGATACGGAAGCTACGTACAACAGCCAGATAAATTTTGGCGAAGACTACATTCGCCGAATTATGTACGCAGAAGAGAACAACGCTTTCGACGAGATGCAGAATCGCATCGTACACGATGTGAACAACCTTATTGTAACACTAGCAACGAGGCAAAAAATCGATTTGCATGACATAACCGCCGTAATATGTGCCGGCAACACCGCAATGGTGCATTTTTTGCTGAACCTAGACCCAAAGCGTATCCGCAGAGAGCCGTATGTCGCCTCAGCCGGCTTTGTGCCGCCAATCCGGGCGGCAGAAGCAGGCGTTCAGATTAACAAGCGAGGTCTATTATATTGCCTGCCCAGTGTAGCTGCCTACGTTGGCAGTGACATAGTAGCTGGCGTTCTAACCACGCGAATCTTCACTAAAAAAGGCATCTCACTTTTCGCTGATATTGGAACAAATGGTGAGGTGGTTCTCGGTAATCAAGATTGGCTGGTTTGTGCCTCAAGCTCAGCAGGCCCTGCATTTGAAGGAAGTGGTGTCAAGCACGGCATGAGGGCCGGTGCCGGCGCTATCGAAAAACTGACTATTCTCGACGATGGTTCTATCGAACTTAAGACAATCGGAGATACCTATCCTGTCGGCATTTGCGGCTCGGGCCTTCTTGATACCCTTGCCGAATTATACATCCACGGTATCATAGACCGTACGGGGCGATTCAAAGCTAACGGGCAACCAAGATTAACCGAAGGTGATGAGGGCCGACAGTTCCAAATAGCTCCGGCAGGTAACGAGCACCAGGAAATAGTAATCACCCAGGCCGACATCGATAATTTGGTTCGTTCCAAAGCGGGTGTCTTCGCCGCCATCAGGGTCCTTATGGAGTCAACCCAGACAAAGCTCGAAGACCTGGATGCGATTTATCTGGCCGGGGGATTCGGAAACTTCCTGAACATTCGCCAGGCCGTTACTATCGGAATGTTACCTGATGTGCCTTTAGAGAAGATTCGATTTGTGGGAAACACATCAATCGCAGGGGCCAAGACCGTACTGTTGAGCCGAAAAGCCCTCAAGACCGCAGAAAAAATCGCCGAAAGTATGACTTATTTCGATTTGATGAGCCATCCGAGATATATGGAGGAATTTACCAGAGCTAATTTCTTACCGCACACGGATTTATCGCTGTTCCCATCGGTAACAGCCATAAAGTGCGAAACATAAAGGGTGACAAGAAATTCGAAAACAAGATGTTTTGAACATTTGAAATTTGGATTTTGATATTGTTTTGGATTTCGACATTCGAATTTCGGATTTATACGAGACATGATACATGGCAACAATTATAGCTATAAGTGGAAAAGGCGGCTCAGGCAAGACAACTTTAGCCGCTATGATTATAAGGTTCCTGCTGGCCCAGGCCGACAGAAAAACCGTGCTTGTCGTGGATGCCGATCCAAACGCCTGCCTCGGCCTGACGTTAGGAGTTCAACCGACCGGCACCATTGCGGACATCCGAGAAATGAAACCCAGCAATGCGGGTATGGATCGGCTGCGCTCCTTCGAATACAACATGCAGCAGGCAATTACCGAAGCCGATGGATTCGACTTGCTTACTATGGGCCGCCCAGAAGGACCAGGCTGCTACTGTGCGGCGAACAATATACTCAGAACCTTCATGGACAAACTAAGCTCAACCTACGGGTACGTCGTCATAGACAATGAGGCTGGAATGGAGCACCTCTCCCGCCGAACCACTGATAATGTTGACCTGTTGTGCATAGCAGCGGAACCAACTTCCCTCGGCGCCATTACCGTCCGCAGGATTTTTGAACTTGCAAAACAATTGCCAATCGTTGTAAGGAAAATTGGCGTTATATGGAACAGAGCACAGAACAGTAAAGAAATAGATGGGATAGACATCTTTGGTCATATACCTTATGATAAGGCTGTCTACGACGTCTCAATGCAGGCCAAGACGGTCTTTGACCTTGCAAATGACAGCCCCGCCTTTTCGGCAGCGAGTAAAATATTCGAGGAAATTTTAGTCCTGAGTTCGCAGACTATGAACCCCAAACTATAAACAATGAACTATTTTTGGAGGTCTTAAAATGCCAGTTCCTGAAGTTGCAGAGAGTTTTACCGGCTCGGTAAACCGCCTTATACTTGGGGCAACCAAAGATAATGGGGGTACTCGAACTTCCACGGTAACCATAGGCGGAGCACGTAACGTCGTCTATGGCGGCTCCGCAGCCGATACCGGTGAAAAACCGGTTATCGCTATGGACGTCCTGGACAGCAAGCCCAACGATTGGCCCGACGTCTTGCTCGAACCTTATAAAGATGTGCTGGACAGCCCCGGCGACTGGGCCAAAAAGTGCGTCGAAGAGTTCGGAGCGGATTTAATTTGTATAAAATTCGACGGCATTCACCCTGACAAGAATGATAGAGACGCCGCTCACGCCGTCAAGGTTACCGAGGAAGTTTTAAAAGCTGTTGGTGTACCTCTTGTGCTCTGGTGCTGCGGAAATGACGAAAAAGACAACCAGGTTATGCCCAAGGTAAGCGGTGCCGCAAAAGGCGAAAAATGTCTCATCGGAACTGTTACAGAGGACAATTACAAATCCCTAACCGCTATCTCTTTGGCAGACGGCCATTATCTCATCACCGAGGCCCCTCTGGACATCAATATCGCCAAGCAGGTCAATATCTTGGCTTCTGATATGGGCTTTCCGTTAGAGCGAATAGTTACGTTTCAGGCCACCGGAGCGCTTGGATATGGAATAGAGTATGCCTATTCGATTCAAGAACGGCAGCGCATCGCTGCCCTTACCGGCGATAAAATGATGGCTATGCCAGCCATCTGCGACGTAGGTTACGAATCCTGGCGGGCCAAGGAGGCCAAGCTCGCAGACGCACCGGGCTGGGGCGAAGCTGTCAACCGAGGACCTATGTGGGAAACGGCTACCGCTACCTGCTTGCTGCAGGCCGGCGTAGATATAATTAGGATGCGACATCCTAAAGCCGTCGCTACCGTCAAGAACTTTATCAATCATGTATGGCCTTAAAGGAAACTGGAAAGTGACTAAAGTTAAAAGTGCCTAAAGTTTCGGATTATTTATTACTTTAGCTCACTTTAGGCACTTTAGTTCACTTTAGCTCACTTTAGGCACTTTAGTTCACTTGATATTGTTTAGAATTTCGATATTTTGATTCATTTAGAAAGGTTTTTACTATGATATTAATTGCAGAACGAATCAATGGGATGTTCACCAACGTCAAGAAGGCTATCGCAGATAAAAACAAGAAAGTCATTCAGGAATTAGCCAAAAAGCAGACTGACGCGGGTGCTGCATATCTGGATGTAAATATAGGTACAGCCGCGGCGGACCAGGAAGGTGCTATGCAGTGGCTGGTCGAAAGCATCCAGGAAACCTGCTCTACACCTTTGTGCCTCGATTCCCAGAAACCGGCTGTTATCGCCGCGGGATTAAAGGTCATTAACGCCCAGAACGGTGTCATGCTGAACTCAACGCCATTGAACAAGAAAAGCGACGAAGAAATATTTGACAAATACATAGAAATGGCAAACCAGGCAGGCCCGAAAGCAAGCATTATCGCCCTTACTATGGACAAAAACGGTGTCCCCCAGGACATCAATACCCGCGTAGCCATTGCCGCAGAAATCGTATCTAAGGCGATGGAAAAGGGATTTGACACCCAGCGGTTGTTCATTGACGCCATTGTTTTGCCGGTTAAGGTGCCGAACGCCCAGGTCCAGCCCGGCAATATCTTATCTGCGATGGACCAGATAAAATATCTGTCAGACCCGGCCCCGCATATGACAATAGGCCTGTCGAATCTTTCCCAGGGAGCATCGAAAAGAAGCCTGATAAACCGAGTATTCCTTGCTATGGCTATTTCCCGCGGCCTGGACTCAGCTATCGTCGATGTCCTCGACCAGGACCTGATGAACATAGTAGCCACCGCTGAAATGCTGATGAATAAGCAAATATACTCAGATTCTTTCCTGAAGGTCTATAGCTCGGCATAGAAAGGTTAACCTGGCAAAGATATGATACAATAACTTGATGAGTGGTGGATAGTGGGTAGAATAAGTGAACTAAAGTTTGGAGTGCCTAAAGTGACACGTAAGTATCATCCTGAGGCGGAGCCGAAGGAGCTCATCTCCTGAGCAATAAGGAGATTTTTCGCTCCACTGCGTTCCGCTCAGAATGACAGCGAAGGTGTCACTTTAGTTACCTTTAGGCATTTGAGCTCACTTTAGGCACTTTCATGATAACCAATTAACTACTCAAAAATGTACCAAATAGCAAAATAGTACAAAATAAAAGCCCTAAGGTTATACCCGATTTGGTAGTTTTCGATGATAATACGGGACCTATGCAAAAACCACCATTTCTACAAACAGGAGCGTAAAAACGCCGTGCGAAATATTTAACCAATACGATATACAAGTAAAGACCTATGAACCCCGTTAGAAATTCAACAGAAATAATCGGGGTTAGAAACACAATAAAAAAGGGGATAATGATATGATGCAAAAAGGAAAAATTTCTAACGGGGTGAAGCTTGACGCAACAAAAATGAAGGACTGGCAGATCGCAGAAGCTGCCGAGGAAGAAATGAAACCTGTTAGCCAACTGGCCGAAGAGATGGGCTTGCAGGAGAGCGAACTGATTCCAATGGGTCGCAAGTTGGCCAAAGTCGATTATCAACAAGCCCTTGCCCGCCTCCAGGATGCTCCCACAGCAAAGTACATTAACGTTACTGCCATTACGCCGACGCCTTTGGGCGAGGGCAAAACTACCACTGCCATGGGTTTGATTGAAGGTCTGGGCAAGCTGGGAAAACGCGTGGTCGGGGCCATACGTCAGCCCAGCGGCGGACCAACCTTTAATATAAAGGGTTCCGCTGCCGGCGGAGGCCTTGCCCAATGTATTCCCTTGACGCCTTTTTCTATCCGCCTTACAGGTGATATCGACTGTATAACAAACGCCCACAACCTCGCTATGGTTGCCCTTACTTCGCGTTTGCAGCACGAAAGAAATTATGACGATGCCCGCCTGGCAAAAAGCAAGCTAACACGAATAGATATCAACCCGGAACGCGTGCAAATGAAGTGGGCAATGGACTTCTGTGCTCAGGCGCTACGCGATATTAGGATAGGCCGAGGCGGAAAAATGGACGGCTACGAGATGGACTCAGGCTTTCAAATTACCGTCTCAAGTGAGATTATGGCGATACTCGCAGTTGCCAAGGACCTAAAAGACCTTCGAGAGCGTATGTCTAAAATAGTCGTGGCCTACGACAAAAAAGGTAACGAAGTTACTACTGCCGACCTTGAAGTTGACGGCGCTATGACCGCATGGATGGTAGATGCGATAAATCCGAATTTGCTGCAGACCATTGAAGGCCAGCCGGTATTCGTGCATGCAGGCCCCTTCGCGAATATTGCTGTCGGCCAGAGTTCTATTATCGCCGATATGATAGGGACAAAGTTAGGTGATTACCACGTAACTGAGAGCGGCTTCGGGGCCGACATCGGTTTCGAGAAATTCTGGAACATAAAATGCCGTATGTCCGGCCTGGTACCGAACGCCGTCGTTATTGTTGCCACTGTTCGCGCCCTGAAGATGCACGGTGGAGGCCCTGCAGTCAAACCCGGCATACCCTTGAGCGAGGAATATACCAGCGAAAACCTCGAATTGGTCGAAAAGGGCTGTGAGAACCTTGTCGCCCATATTGAGACCGCCAAGAAAAGCGGCGTCCGGCCGGTCGTTTGCATAAACAGCTTCCACACCGACACCAAGGCTGAAATAAAGCTTGTGCGTAAAATCGCCGAGCAGAACGGAGCTTTGGCTGCGGTCTCCGAACACTGGCTCAAGGGCGGCGATGGTGCAATCGAGCTGGCAGAGGCCGTGATTGAGGCCTGCAGCGAAACGAACCATTTCAAATTCCTTTATGAACTGGAGACCCCGCTTAGAAAACGCGTTGAACTAATCGCTAAGGAAGTTTATGGAGCCAACGGCGTAACTTATACTGATGAAGCCCTGGAAAAAGCCAAAGCTATGGAGGCCGACCCGGACAGCAAGACTTTAGGAACCTGTATGGTCAAGACCCACCTTAGTTTGTCGCACGACCCGGACATAAAAGGCAGACCCATCGATTGGGAGCTCCCTATTCGTGATGTTCTTGTTTACAAGGGTGCCGGCTTTATCGTGCCCGTTGCCGGAGCCATTAAGCTGATGCCGGGTACCGCCTCCAATCCTGCGTTCCGCCGTATTGATGTGGATGTAAACACAGGAAAGGTTCAAGGTCTATTCTAACCACGCGGAAAAGGATATTTTAGGTTTTTGCGCATCTGGGAGAATTTTGCCGCTTACTGGCAGAGCTTACCTTGCGTTGTACGTAGTGGCTTAGAGCTGGCTAATGAAAAGCCCAGTATAGCAGCTATGGCAAGGGAATCGAATTTTATAAGGAGCGAAGCTTCATCACCCACATAATGTCAATGTAGAAGAAAAGTTTGTTGGATTGTTAGGAGTAACCGATGGCAGCACAAATAATAGATGGCAAACAAGTGGCCGCCGATATGCGTGCGGAATTGAAAGACGAAGTGGCCAAACTAAAAGAGCAGGGTATTGTTCCCGGACTGGGAGTTATATTAGTCGGTGAAGACCCCGCCTCACAGTCTTATGTTACCGCCAAAGAGCGTGCCTGCGAAAATATAGGTATTTATTCCGATGACAACCGCCTGCCTGCCGAAACCTCACAGGAAGAATTGATGGCACTGGTCAAGAAAATGAACAACGACCCGAAAATCAACGGCATCCTGGTCCAATTGCCCTTGCCAAAGGGCCTTAATGAGGCCGATGTCCTTCTTGCAATCGACCCAGCAAAAGACGTTGATGGATTTCATCCGATAAATGTGGGCAAAATGATGGTAGGTGAGAAGGCGTTTCTGCCCTGCACGCCACACGGCATTATTCAGCTATTGATACGCAGCGGTGTAACCATTGAGGGAGCTGAAGTAGTAATCGTCGGAAGAAGCAATATAGTCGGCAAGCCCCTGGCCAATATGCTTATCCAGAAAAAGCCCGGTGCAAATGCCACCGTAACCGTCTGCCATACCCGCACCAAGGACCTTCCCTCTCACACAAAGCGAGCGGACATCGTGATCGCCGCCGCTGGTAGGCCAAACACCGTCACCGCGGATATGGTAAAAGAAGGTGTGGTGGTAATTGATGTTGGCGTCAACCGTGTCGAGGACGCAACAAAGAAAAAAGGCTATCGCCTCGTTGGCGATGTGGATTTCGAGGCCGTGAAGGAAAAGGCCTCATTTATTACCCCCGTCCCGGGCGGTGTAGGCCCAATGACGATAACTATGCTGCTTTATAACACAGTGGAATCGGCCAAAAGAGCCGCCGGTATTGTTACATAGAAAGGAACAAAAGTGGCTACCAGAAAATATCCGGTAATTTGGTTACAGGGGGCAGGCTGTACGGGCTGTTCAGTATCGGTCTTGAACGCGGTAAGTCCAAAAATCCAGAATCTTTTACTGGACGAGGTGGTACCCGGCCATCAACTTAATTTGATGTTCCACGCAACAATAATGGCCGGTCAGGGAGAGCCGGTCATAGAGGTCTTGAAGGATACAGAAAAGAACAGGAAGGGCGGCTACATATTAGTTGTGGAAGGAGCAATTCCGACCGCCGAGAGTGGCGCCTACGGCAGTATCGGCGAGAAAGACGGCAAGCACTATACTATTCTAAAAAGCGTGGAAGAGCTCGGAAGCAACGCCCTGCTGACTCTTGCCATAGGCACGTGCGCTACTTTTGGCGGGATTCCTGCGGCCAAGCCTAATCCGACCGGTTGCAAAGGAGTAAAAGAAGTATTCACTGAGAATGGAATCAGCACGCCGGTGGTCAATTTGCCTGGTTGCCCTTTGCACCCGGAGTGGTTTACAGGGACGATATCTGTGATTCTCTTTTCAGGAGCCCAGGCCCTAGATTTAGACAACCTTGCTCGGCCGAAGCTCTTCTACGGCCAGTTGATCCACGAGAACTGTCCCAGACGAGCGGACTTTGATAAGGGTAGATTCGCTGAAAAGCTCGGCGACCCAGGCTGCCTTTATAAATTGGGATGCAAAGGACACTACACCAACGCGGATTGCCCAATAAGGCAGTGGAATAATGGCGTAAGCTGGTGTGTCAAAGCGGGTTCACCGTGTTTGGCTTGTGTTGAGCCGGAATTCCCAGACGGCACGTCCCCAATGTATGAAAAGATTGCTTTCCAGGAGCTAACATGGTCACAAAAGTAAAGATTGATCCAATAACAAGGATAGAAGGTCATATGGCCGTTGAAGCAGTAATAGATGACGGCGTAGTGAAAGAGGCCAAAAGTGCCGGGACCCTGTTTCGGGGTTTTGAGATAATTCTGCACGGAAGGGACCCTCGTGACGCTAATCGCTTGACCCAGCGAATCTGCGGAGTCTGTCCTGCTTCTCACGCCACCGCGTCGGCTTTGTGCATCGACGATGCATTTGGTTTAACGGATAAAATCTCTGATAACGGTAAGATTATCCGCTGCCTTATACTCGGCTCCAACTTTCTTCAGTCGCATATCCTTCATTTTTATCATCTTGCGGCGCTGGATTATGTGGATGCGGTTAGTGTGGTGGGTGATTTGGCACCTTTTGTGCCGCGCTATGAAAGCGATTATCGTGTAACCGGCCAGAAAAATGCCGAATTGGTGAACCATTATGTAAGGGCACTCGATATCAGACGCAAATGCCAGGAGATGCTTGCAATCTTCGGCGGCAAGATGCCGCATAATGTAGGTATTGTGCCTGGTGGAGTTACCGAAAAACCCACCGAAGATAAAATAACCAATTTCCTCTGGCGGTTGAATGAAGTGCGTGACTTCGTTGATAACACCTATATTCCGGATGTGATAGCTGTGGCCAAGAGCTATGATGACTACTTTGGCATTGGTTCCGGCTGTAGAAGGCTTCTTGCTTATGGTGGCTTTGATTTGCCAGCCGGCAGGCTATTCAAGGCAGGTGTTGTTTCCCCGGATTTGAAACCCGAGCCGTTCGCCAAGGAGAATATCACGGAGGACCTGAAGCATTCCTGGTATGCGGATTCTGGTTCAGGGAAAAACCCGGCTCAGGGACAAACAAAGCCTGATCCTAATAAGCAAAGGGGTTACTCATTTATCAAGTCTCCAAGATATAAAGACAATGTTTACGAATTGGGTCCTCTGGCACGCATGGTAAGCAATTATGTGCAGGGCGACACGATAACAAAAGAGTTAGTCGATTCGGTACTCGGTGAATTCAGTGCCGGCGTTGATGCTTTGTATTCCGTTCTTGGCCGACACGCCGCGAGGGCTTTGGAAGCTAAGTTTGTCGCCGATGCTATGGTCGATTGGCTCACATGCCTTAAGCCTGACGAGCCAATTATCGTCGACAGCGAGATCCCTGAGCACGCCAACGGCGCCGGCCTTACCGAAGCTCCGCGAGGCTCTCTCGGGCACTGGATAACCATCAAGGATAAGAAAATTGACCGCTACCAGGTTATTACGCCCACAGCCTGGAACGCTTCACCTAAAGATGATAAAGGCCGACCAGGAGCAGTGGAACAGGCAATAATAGGTACTAAAGTTAAGGACAAAGACAATCCTTTTGAACTCGTCCGAATTGTGCGGTCATTCGACCCCTGCCTTGCCTGTTCGGTCCACTTGCTCGACGCCAAGGGAAGTGAGTTAGGTGTATTTAGAGTCGTTTGATATGAGTTTCAAGACAGATGCCAGTATGGTGATAAGCTCGGAGAAAAGTTCCGGCGCCGGACGTGTTTTAGTCCTTGGTCTCGGTAATATCCTGCTTAAGGACGAAGGAGTCGGTGTACACATAGCTCAGAGGTTGCAGGAATTGGCCCTGGCTGACAACGTAGAAGTTATGGACGGCGGAACCGCCAGTCTCGACGTCCTTTTGTTGTCGCCGGGTATAGAGAAACTGGTGGTCATTGACGCATTGAGAGCCGGCAAAGAGGCAGGTACTACTTATAAGGCCCGGCTCAAGACCGAAGAGCGAGATAAACTGGAGCAGATTTTCAGCAGTGATTCCAGGATCAGTTTGCATCAAATGGATCTAATCGATGCTCTGGCTGTTGCCGAGAGAACAAGCTGTGCACCAAAGGAAATTGTAATCATTGGTGTGGAACCCAAGGACATAGATTGCGGATTGGAATTGACAGATGAAGTAAAGCAGAGAGTTCCTGAAATCATTGATACAGTGCTAAGGGAAATTGAAGATGCTATTCACACAAAATAAACCAACAGAGGAAGTGCTGGAATCGCTTGGCAAGGAGAAGAATATCTTCCTGCTGGTCTGCAATGGTTGTGCTGAGGCCTGCGAAACCGGCGGGGAAAAAGCACTTTCGGCAATGAAGGCCGAGCTGGAAAAGGCGGGCAAGAACGTAGCAAACACAGCTTTGGTGGATTTTCTCTGCAATAAGGTATTGGTGGCAACGAGACTCGCCAGGGAAATGGACAAGATCAAACAAGTGGATTCTATCCTGGTGTTGAGTTGTGGAGTCGGGGTCCAGGCAGTCTCGAAGGTTGTGAATAAGGTTGTACATCCTGCAGCAAACACGGTATCCTTAGGCGGATTGCAGGGGCTTTGGCCATCGGATGAGCGATGCCAGGCATGCGGTGATTGCGCTCTGGATTATACCGGAGGCATCTGTCCAATCACTTTTTGTGCAAAAAGTCTGCTCAACGGGCCTTGTGGTGGGGCTCAGGATGGAAAGTGTGAAGTTGACTCCGAGAAAGATTGCGGCTGGCAGTTGATTTATGAACGGCTCCAGAAGGTCGGGCGGTTAGAAAACTTTAAAAAAATCCGCACACCGCGAAACCACAGTAAGATGCTGCCGTCAAGCGAGTTGCGCAAGACATCCTTCTATGACATAGAGCTCTAAACCAAATCCAAACTTTTCTGACTTTACGACCCCGAGCAGGGCTGTAACGAGATAAGGAGGCATTTAAGACATGAAACTTATTGAGCGTTTCAAACAAGGTAAGTTTGTAATCACTTGTGAACTTGGACCACCCAAGGGCATAGAAATAGAAAAGCTGATAGATGAATTGGAACCGCTGCGCGACAAGGTCGATGCTTTCAATGTTACTGATTTGCAAAGCTCTGTAATGAGGGTTGGCTCTTTGGCGGCTTGTCGTCTCTTGAAGGACAAAGACCTTGAGCCTATCATGCAACTGACCTGCCGGGACCGCAACCGCCTGGGTTTGCAGTCGGATGTTTTAAGTGCCGCAGTATTGGGTATTGAGAATCTATTATGTCTTACCGGGGACCATCCGAAATTGGGTGACCACCCTGAGGCAATGCCTGTGTTCGATTTGGATTCGGTACAACTGCTCTTGGCAGTCAAAGGATTAATGGGCGGAAAAGATATGGCGGGCAATGACTTAGAAGGTCGGCCACCGGAATTTTGCCTGGGTGCAGTAGTAAATCCGGGTGCAGATCCGTTGGAACCACAGATTATAAAGATGGAGAAAAAGGTTCAGGCTGGGGCAGAATTCTTCCAGACTCAGGCAGTTTATGAAGTAGATAAGTTTGCTCTCTTTATGGAGAAAGTAACCCCCGTGCTTTCTTGCGAAAGCAAGAACGGGGGGAAAGTGCCGGTTATGGCTGGAATTGTGTTTTTAAAATCGCCCGCTATGGCTAAGTTTATGAATGCAAATGTCGCTGGAATCCACGTTCCTGAAGAGATTATTAATGAATTGGCAAGTGTGGGGAAAGAAAAAAGAGTTGAAAAAAGTCTGGAAATCTCCGCCCGTCTGATTACAGAACTGAAGGATTTGTGTCAGGGAGTTCATATTATGTCTTTGGGGTGGGAGCGGCATATATCTACCGTATTGGAAATGGCCAGGTTATGATGACGTTGCTGTCCGTCTAAGCAGCCCGCACGATATCAATTTTGCAAACGCCTTCCAGATGGCCAAGGAATGGGGATACCATATCCCTGAGGATGTTCACATCTATGCTATAGAGGTTAAAGGGCTGTCCAGTTTTTCCCAGGGCTGTACGCCGTAAATCACAGAAAAGCTCAGCAAAATAGTCGAATACATCCTCGGCAACCTTGTCGGCTGCCAGCAATAGAAAGCCGAAAATTAGACACAAGACTTGCTCGAGAAATGGCCGATTCAGATAAAACTGACCTTAATCCAAATCAAGACTCAAACCGCTCGATTTTCAAGATTTCTCTGCGATTTAGTCTTTGCGAACTTCCAATATAGGGCGGGCATAAACAGCAGATTCAGCAGCGTTGAGGTTACGAGTCCGCCAATAATCACGATAGCCATGGGGTGTTCAATTTCCTGTCCGGGCCGATTACCGCCAATCACAATGGGAACAAGGGCCAACGCCGTCGTAAGCGACGTCATTAGAATAGGTGAAAGTCGCTCCATCGCACCCCGCAGAATCAATTCCTCGCCGAATTGCATTTTTTCTCCCGTTTCCAGGTGACGATAGTGACTTATCAGCATTATGCCATTGCGACTGACAATACCTAAAACAGTAACGAACCCCACCATCGAACCCAGTGACAGCACACCGCCGCCGAGCAAGGCACTGAAGATGCCGCCGGTCAGAGCGATGGGCAGGCACAACAACAGCAGCAAGGCCAATCGAACAGAGGCGAAATCAGAATAAACTATGAGAAAAATCCCTATGATAGATAAAACCGCCACACCGAGAAGGCGATTTTTCGATTGCTGCCGTTCGGCGTATTCACCTAAAATTTCCGGATGATAGCCTCTCTCAAGAACCGTTGCTTGTACTTCGGGAGCCACGAATTTTGACGAGAATACTGTACAATGTCGGGGTCGCAATCAGAGAAAGCAACACCGATATACAGACCGCGCCGATTACAGCAATAGCCAAGGGTCTAAGCATGTCGGCACCGGAGCCGACGCCGTATGCCAACGGCAGCATTCCCAGTGCCGTTGTCCCGGAGGTCATTAGTACCGGCCGCAGACGCCGCCGTCCGGCCTGAACCAGAGCATCTTCTAAATCTATGCCCGAACCTCGCAGAAGTCCGGCGAAGTCAAGCATAAGGATGCCGTTCTTCGCTACAATGCCCACCCCGATAATCGCTCCCAGCAGCGAAACGACATTCAGCGACGTACCGCTCATGTACAGAGCCATAACGGCGCCGAACATTGCCAGGATGGCACCAAATACAATCGACACGGGGCCGGAAAAAGTCCGAAATTCCATAAGTAGGACTGTATAAACCAGAAAGACAGCCATTGCAAGAACTACAAGCAGATGGCGGAATGACTCTTGCTGCTGCTGGTACAGGCCGCCAAATTCAATAGCCCCTTTAGCTATAGACTTATCCTGACTCAAGCGGTCGCGGATTTCCGCCATCGCACTTCCGAGGTCGCGACCTTCCAGGCGGGCCGTGATGGCAACGTCCTGTCGCAGATCTTCCCTTCGAAGCTCAAGCTGCCCCGGTTCTTCGACAACATCCACCACCTGCGATAGTTTGACCACGGCTCCATTTGGACAACGCAGAGGCAAGTTTCGCAGGCTCGCAACCCGGTCGATATCGCATGGGTCCGCAACGACACGGATATCGATGAGGCGGTCGCCCTGTAAAACCGACGAGGCCGTCTGGCCGAGCATGGCTGTCTGGACAGCCGCAGCCACGTCGTCAGTGGTCAAACCAAAACGCTGTGCATCGGGGCTGCGAAGCCGTAGACTCAAAGACGGGCCTGTAACCATCAAGCCATCAAAGGTATCCACTACACCCTTGACCTTTTTGATTTCTTCTTCGATCAGTGGGGCTTTGCTCTTCAGGAACTCCGTATCAGTCGAAAATAGCTTAACCTCAATTGGCTGGGGTGCCCACATCAGATCGCCGATCAGGTCAGAAAGGATGCCTGGAAACTCCCATTGAAGACCGGGTACCGCAACATTGAACCTATGCCTAAGCTCGGAAATTACCTCCTCGGTCTTCCGCTGGCGATCGGGTTTTAGTTTAACCAGGAAGTCTCCCGTATGAGGCTCGGCAATGGCCAGAGCCAGCCGTGCGCCGGTACGCCTTGAGTAACTCTCAAGCTCGGTGATGGTACGCAGTATCCCCTCAGCCTGCTTGAGCTGTCGGTCCGTTTCAGCTAAGCTTGTTCCTGGTCGCGCCACATAGTCAATTACAAACCCGCCTTCATCCATAGGCGGCAGAAATTCACTTTCGAGACGACCATAGATTGCTATACCTGCAAGCAAAATTAGCACGCACAGACCGACTGTGGTCCAGCGGTGAGCCAGCGCTATTCGAAGGGTACGCTCATAAGCCCTCTCAAAATATCGTAATACGATACCGCCTTGCTCATCCTGCTTTTTTTTCTTCTTACGGTACATCCCACCCATGAACCATGCCGCCATAGATGGTGTAATCGTAAGTGCCAAAAGCAGAGAGATGAGCAGCGATACAGCCATAGTCAGTGCCAAAGCCCTGAAAAATACGCCCACGATACCGTCCAGAAAGGCCAGTGGAATAAATACGACTACCGGTGTAAAGGTCGAACTCAGAAGCGGCTTGAAGATTTCCCCTATGCCCTCCCGCACAACCGTCCCACGAGGCGCCCCAGTCACTATCTTGACGTATATTGCATCTACAACGATAATGGCATTATCGATAATCACCCCGATAGCAGCAGCGATACCGCCCAGAGTCATCAGATTAAAGCTTAGTCCCATCGCTTTTACCGCGATCAACGTAACAAGAACCGTTGCCGGGATCACCAGCGCCGCTACAAAGGTCATCCCCCAGTCTTTGAGGAAAAGATACAGTACAATAACTGAAAGAAACAGCCCGAAAATAATCGCCTGCCACACACTCTTGACCGATTCGCGTACAATCAACGACTGGTCGTAGAAAAATGCCAGTTTCAGGTCGGGCGGCAATTCCTTTTTGAGTTGTTCCAATTCCGCCTTCAATTGGCGGGCAATTTCGAGTGTGCTTCCGTCCGGCTGGCTGCGAATATTCAGCAGCACAGCTTCTTTGCCATCGGCTGTAACCAAGTTGAAGACCGGCTCGGGCCCACGCTCAACCCGGGCGAAGTCTTTAATATGAATCGGATGACCCTTGACTACCGTAACTGTGAAATCCTCAATATCTTCAGAGTTGTGCACCCGGCCATCGACCACGGTAAGGTAAAGTGTGTGGTTCTCCTCGTGCATACCGGCTGGAGCTATGAGGTTCTTTTTTATCAGTGACTCGGTTACATCTGAGAGACTCAACCCAGCGGCTTGCAAGCGTAGTGGATCTACTATCACATGATACTCCGGCGTTCGTCCCCCAACAAGGTCCACCCTGCCGACGCCTGGAATCCGTAGAAAGCGTGGTTTCAACGTATAACGGGCCATCTCCCAGAGATGTGTTATGTCACGTGTCTCGCTGGTCAAGCTAACACCAATAATTGGAAAAGCCGAAAAAGTCAAGCGGAAGACATTCGTTGTTGCTGTTGTAGGTAAGGTGCTGCGAATCTGAGACAGGCGGCCCAGCACATAAAGTTCCGACTGGATCATATCCACATCCCAGTTGAAAAAGACACTGACTTCTGCGGAACCGCGTCCGGTAGCGTCACGGATTGTCACCACGCCTGGAATGTCCTTCATTGCCTCCTCGATAGGACGGGTGATAGTCGCCATCATCTCATTAGCGGGCATAACGCCATTATCAACCAGAATTACAACTCGGGGAAAGTTGGTCTGCGGAAAAACCGATGAAGAAATCTTCGTTGCAGAATAGATGCCGCCCAAACACAATGATAACACTATAAAAGTAATGGCAATAGCGTGATGACTGGCGAATCGTCCCAACGCCGAGCCCCGAGCCTCCAAATGATTCCCGTTTGCGGTCTCCTGGGTACCTGACTGACCAGTATGTGGCATCAAATCCTCTCTTTTGAGCTCTTATTCGGTGATGATTCTGACCTTAGTTTCAGGGAGCAGGCCATACGCACCTACCGTCACGACCTGCATACCCTCGTGAATTCCCTCTCCCTGTACTTCTACCATTCCGTTTTCGCGCAACCCTGGCTGAACCACTCTCTGAAAGGCTTTGCCATTTTCTATAATGGCAATAACCGTCTGACCTTCAGTGGTTGTGACGAGGCTTTCTTCCGGTACGACGAGGCAATCGCTTTTTTCCAAATAAATAGTCCGCACCCTGACGAACTGGCCAGGCTTCAGCTCGGACTCGGTTGGCACCGATGCCCGAGCTAGAACAGTATCACTCTCAGGGTCAACCACAGAATCAATAAACGTCAGCTCACTAGGCACTTGCCCCATTTCACTGTTCGGTCCACCGACCCTGTCGCCGGTTTCAATTTTTACCTTCTGTCCCGGTTTAAGCACCGTTATCTCATCGCTTGGGACTCGAAATTCCACTATTAATCGCTTACGATCGACCAATTCCGCCAGTATGCTCGTCATGCCAACAGCTTCCCCAGGTCGTGCCAGCACTCGCACAATCGTCCCGGATATAGGCGCTCTGACCTGAAGCAGTGATAGCTCTGTATCGGCTCGTGCCAGTTCATCTTTTGCAGTTGCAAGCTCATACTCGGCCTGTTGCAACAGCTTTTTTGATGTCCCCTGGCTCTGCATCAGTTCTTTCTGACGTGCAAAATTCTGCTCTGCTAACTCTACCGCTTGCTGAGCCTTCTTTACCGCAACTTCAGCTACCCGACTATCAAGACGGAATAGGGTATCTCCCAGACTGACCTCTTGACCTTCGATGCACACTGCCTCGCTGATAATTCCTTCCACCGGAGCTGTAATTCGAACGCTGGCCGGAGGCTTAGCCATGCTACCTACATCCGGCTCAATTCTTCCATAAGCCAAAATGTAGCCGTGAAGTGCCGAACGAGCTACTTTTCCTACTTGTACACTCACTTCAGTGACAATCTCTTCCTCTTGCTGTTGCGAAACCTTGCTGAGATTTCTTTGAAAGAGATAGTATACCACCAAAGCACCTGCCAACAGGATAAGCAATCCAATGAATGTTCCAAACTTATTCATAACATCTCTCTAATCCAGCGTAGCTGGAACCCAAAATACTGTAAAGAAATTTTCGATATACTCCATAGGACGCCTTGCGGCGAATTGCCGATTGCTAATTCAAAACCGAAAATTGTAAATTATGAATCAAATTTTTGTTCCATATTTATCATTCTCTTTCCGATACAGTAATCGAGCTGTGCGGCATCCCCCAGGAGTTCAGTGGCCAATTCTGTCAGATGCATGTTCGCCTCAACAAGCTCTCGCTTAGCTTCCAAAACTAAAATATAAGATACTTCCCCGGCCTGATATGATTTCTGTGTCTGTTCAACTTTTGTTTGCAAAGAAGGAATAATGTCGCTGCTCCATAACTCGAATTGCTCGTGGGCCGAGATATACCGAGTGTGAGCTTGTCTGACCTGAAGAATAATGTCCTGACGGATTGCTTCATACCGTCGAGCCGCCTGTTCCAACTCTGCTTCGGCTCGGGCGATTCTGCCGTCATTCTGATTGAAAATCGGAATCTCAAGCGCCAAGCCCGGTCCGACAGTCAGGGAACCCTCGCCCTCATCCTTGGCGTCGATAATGGCGATGAAGTTGTAGATTTTCGATTGCTCCCAGCCCATGCGTTCGCCAGCCGCTTCGATGGCAAGTTCCGCCGCTCGCAGGTCCGGCCGGGCGGCAAAAGCTGTTTCCAATAATTCATCTATCGATATTTCCGCTCTTGGTGTAATATCCGATGGTGTTATATCAAATGCCGAATTATCTGAGATCAGTCCGAGCAAAGCGTTGAGGTGGTGTCTCAAGATAATAGCTTCCTTTGAAAAACGCTTAGTGGCATCGGCTGCACGAAGCGAATCCACATAGGCGTTTGAGGCCGCCAACTCGCTAATATCACCGGCTTTGAGTTGTGCCTGGGCAAGCTCGGCCATCTGAATCCATAATCGAGCATTTTGTTCGGCGAACTGAACTCGCTCCTCGGCAGACCATAGATCGGCATAGGTCGTCTGAACGTCCCGGATAAGGGCCAGACCATGCTCGATTAGGTTTTCGGAAAGACTTTGGGCATCAAGCTTGGCCGCCGCGAGGCGGTGGGGACGCTGCCAGATGAAATCGATAGGTACGTCCAGCCCCATTTCGAGGGCTTTGGGGCCAATGGGGAACAAAAGGGAAAATACCGGATTGGCCAGCATATCTGCTTCGATCAGGTCGGCACGGGCAAAGCCCAGAGCCGCCAGATCAGCCTGAAATTGGGCATTATTCCAAAGGGCTACAGCCACTGCCTCGTCCTGTGACAAGCCGTCCTCAAGCGATATTCCTTCAGGGAAATTGAATTCCCCGGGTTCCGTAACCTGTCCCAACTCATAATCAGTACGTTCCTTAATACCTTCAGAAACATAGGAACGACCGTTGGGGGGGTGGACTGTGCAACCGGCTACCAGAAGAATCAGCATAGAAATATGAATTTTTCTAATCATATCGTTATCGTAAGTCATATTAGGTTTTGAAAGAGCTAATTCAAAAAGATTTAGTCACTTGTGTCAATAAAAAAATGCGGGAAGTCCAAGGAACAATCCTTCTCCCTATAATTCTTTTTTGTAATGCTTGACATCATTTAACCTTTGCATAAAATAACCCCTTTCACTCTGACAGGCTTATAAAGCCATATTAAGGAGAAAAAATTATAACAAAAAGAATCTTACTGCTTGCAGTGTTCCTTTTATCAGTGAGTGGCGCGGCAAAGGCCGAGGAAGGTCAATTGAGTGTTACTCTTGATTTGACTTACGTCAGCAGGTGGATGAGCAGAGGCCGACAGATCTGGGGCGATACTGGTGGTTTTTTTGAAACCATTGACCTCGATCTCTGGTCGACTGGTTTCGGTGCGGCTGTGAGACATCACAGTGCAACTGGCAGTGGCTGGGTAAGCAAACAAAGATACGACTATATGCTCTACTATGGCGGGACTGTTCTGGATAACCAAGGCGATAGTTTTCTAACAAGCGGTGCTTGCCTCACTAAGTACAAGGTGAGCTGGATATACAAGCATTATTATACGCAGCCATGCAATTATGCCAATGTACAAGCCTGGATATTTTCATTTTCCTGGCCCAAGATTCTCAATATGGAAGTCCTCGTTCCGTACTATGTAGCCACTTGTGATTATCCTGCCGGCAGCGGCTATAAAGCCCCAAGTATGCGTGATTTTGCCGGTTGGGTTCATCGTTTTGGACTCGGGTACGACTTGGAGTTACCCGAACTACCTGCTCCGCTTCATCTAACGTCGGATATAGCATTTACTGACGGTTTTCGCACGGGTGTAGACCACGATTGGTCACACGCGACATTCGGTGTTTCGACAAAATTAGAAATTACTGATAATCTCTCATTTGTCCCGGGAGTCTATCAACAGATTACAATGGACAAATCAGTCAATCCCAATAAAGACGTGACGTATTGCATCCTGAGTATGAAGTACAAATTCTAAATAGGAATTCTTTTCAGTTGACATTTTTGAGAGAACCGGATAATAATGTGAGGAGTTCATTGTTTCTACATCAGGGGGAAAGTAAGAATTCGCCTGGTAACGTTAAATACGTTGTTTTGGAACCGAACATATAATTCGTTGGAGAGTATAAATAGAAACTATCAAGGTACAATAATCCTCAGCTACTCAAAGGAGAACGTTATGACACAAGAAAAAGCAATCGACTCCCTTATGACCGAAGAGCGAACTTTTCCACCGCCGGCATCAATTAAAGCCAACGCTTATATAACCAGCACCGAGCAATATCAGCAGATGTGGGAGAAGTCAATTAACGACCCGGACAGCTTCTGGTTGGAGCAGGCAAAAACCCTCTCCTGGTTTAAGGAGCCAACTAAGAGTCTCCGTTATACCTGGGATACGAAGAGTCGAAAAATTGAGCACACCTGGTTTGCCAATGGGCAGATAAACGTCGCATACAACTGCCTCGACCGTCATCTTGGAACGCCAATCGAAAACAAGACCGCACTTCTTTGGCAGGGTGAAGCCGAAGCCGACGTCAAGAAACTTACCTACAAAGAGCTGCACAAGCAGGTTTGCAAATTCGCCAATGTCCTCAAATCAAAAGGCATACAAAAAGGCGACCGTGTGGCGATTTATCTGCCAATGGTCCCCGAGCTTTCGATAGTTATGCTTGCCTGTGCCCGCATCGGCGCTATTCACTCAGTCATCTTCGGCGGATTCAGCTCAGAAGCCATCGAAGGCCGCATCAACGACTCCGACTGCAAAATGCTCATCACTTCCAATGTCTCGCTGCGCGCCGGCAAACATATCAAGCTCAAGGATATCGCCAACGTTGCACTGGAAAAAACACCTACAATTGAAAATGTAATAGTCGTTAAAGTCAATGATGATCCCTGCGATATGAAAGACGGCAGGGACGTATGGTATCATGATGAGATGGCAAATGCAGCCGAACAATGCCAAGCCGAACCTATGAATGCCGAGGACCCGCTGTTTATCCTTTACACATCCGGCTCGACCGGCAAACCCAAAGGCGTCGTCCACGCTACGGGTGGATACCTATTGCATATCACCCTCACTCACAAAATCGTCTTCAACATTCACGACGACGACATTTACTGGTGCACCGCCGACATAGGCTGGGTAACAGGGCATAGCTACATCGTCTATGGCCCACTTGCAAACGGCAGCACATCACTGATGTTTGAAGGAGTACCTACCTATCCGGATGCCGGGCGCTTCTGGCATATTTGTGACAAATTCGGCGTTACTGTCTTCTATACCGCACCCACAGCTATTCGCGCTCTTATGCGCCTCGGCAATGAATGGCCCGCTAAGTACAAGCTCGATTCGCTCAGGATTCTCGGCTCCGTCGGCGAGCCGATAAATCCCGAGGCCTGGATGTGGTATTATGAGAAAATCGGCCGCAATCGCTGCCCGATTGTAGATACCTGGTGGCAGACGGAGACCGGCGGATTTATGATTACACCTCTACCGGGCGCACACACACTAAAACCCGGTAGTGCTTCCCGGCCCTTCTTTGGCGTTGACTCCGTCGTCCTGCGAGATGATGGAAGCCAATGCGATGTAAATGAAGGCGGCAAGCTCTGCATACGCAAACCCTGGCCTGGAATGATGCGCACGATGTGGGGCGACCATGACAGATTCATCGATACATACTTCACAATGTTCGATAATGTTTACTTCGCCGGCGATGGCTGCCGGATCGATGAGGACGGCGATTACTGGCTAATGGGCAGAATCGACGACGTCGTCAACGTCTCCGGCCACCGCATCGGCACCGCCGAGGTTGAAAGCGCCCTTGTCAGCCACGAGAAGGTTGCCGAAGCTGCCGTCACGCCGATGCCTCACGATATTAAAGGCCAGACACTGTACGCCTTTGTTACACTTGTAGGCGGCATCGAGGAAAGCGATGAGCTAAAGAAAGAGCTTGTTATGCATGTGCGAAAGCAAATCGGCCCTATCGCAACACCCGAAGCCATTCAGTTTGCACCCTCCCTTCCGAAGACCCGCTCCGGCAAGATTATGCGACGAATACTGCGCAAAATAGCTGAAAAGAACACAGACAACCTCGGTGACATTACCACACTTGCAGACCCGCATGTGGTTGAGAACCTAATCAAAGGCCGAGGCGAATAAGCTCGGCTGCATTAACAGATGACAAACAAGCCGGACGTGTGTTTTAAGCACACGTCCGGTCTATTTCCAACGGAAGGAAACTATATTTATGAGCGATGAAATAACAACGCAGCAATCGGAAATTAAAAATCATGGCTGGCATGTTACGTTTGTGGGAATGGGCATTAATCCCGCTCTCGGTATTCTATATACCTGGAGTGTTATAAGCAAACGTATTCCAGACGATTGGGGCTGGAATGAGGATGATAAGTCTTTGCCATATATGATTGCCTGCCTTATCTTTTCGCTCATTATGGTACCCGCCGGCAGAATGCAGGACAAAATTAGCCCACGACTCGTAGCCACAACAGGCGGTATATTGGTTGGACTCGGATTCATAATTGCCAGCATGACAACATCGCTTATGGTCTTCGTCATCGGCTTTGGCGTTCTTGTCGGTGCAGGCCTTGGTTTTGGCTACGCCTCTGCGACACCGCCGGCGGTAAAGTGATTCCCCGCAGCAAAGACAGGCCTTATCGCAGGAATCGTAGTTTCAGGTTTCGGTTTAGCTTCAGTATATGCCGCCCCACTAACAACATGGCTGATAGTTAATCTTGGTTTCAGCACTGCGGTACTGCTGCTGGGTATTGCGTTTTTAGTTGTTGTGGTCGGACTTGCTCAGATATTAAAACCACCACCGGCCGATTACATTCCCCTTGGTGCCGTACCGGCAAATACAGATACAAAATCTAATAAAAAAGAAGATTTTCTTCCAAAAGAAATGCTTACCACCTGGCAATTCTACCTCATTGGGTTCATGTATGTATGCGGGGCCGGAGCTGGTCTTATGGTCATCTCAAAGCTTGCCGCAATTGCAGACAAACAGGTCGGAATAACTATGGGATTTGTGCTGGTAGCGGTGCTTGCCATCGGCAATGGGGGCGGACGCATAGTTGCCGGTATGCTCAGCGACAAAATCGGTCGCAAAGCAATGATGTTTATATGCTTCGTATCTCAGGCCTTTCTGATACTTCTGCTCTCAAAAGCAACCGGTGAAAGCGCCCTCGGAACAATCCCTGCAATGGCGATTATCTCAGCATTAATCGGAGCAAACTACGGAGCAAACCTTTCGCTTTTCCCATCCATCACCAAGGATTTTTATGGTCTGAAGAACTTTGGAATGAATTACGGACTGGTATTTACCGCCTGGGGTGTCGGCGGTTTTATGTTGGCAAAGCTCGCCGGGGCAATGTATGTCAGGTATCAAACTTTTGCAATCGCCTATTACGGCGCTTCGGCACTGCTGATACTCGCTGCGATAATGACAACACTCATCAAAGCACCACACCACAAACTCGAAACTGCCGAAACCTAAATTGCCGACAGTGACTTTATTCTGTTGGAAATGTACAAAATTCGTCACTCTGTACTAAGCGTAGCGAAGTGAAGGATCTCGTTCTCGTTAAAATCACAGCAACTAAAGTTTGTGAATTGGAAAGATTTTTGACTTAATTGCTTCTATTGTCGCCTCTACTACAGGCACTACCATTTCGCGTTGTGTCTGGCTCACAGCAAATGCTCTGTCTCGTAAACCCCCCTGCCAGTCCGTACTTTCGAGCATAACACCCCCGACGGCGTGGTCCATATCACTGCCGCTGCCGGTACCAGTGAGGATACTCCAGGCCAAAGCCCAGGCTCTGACGGTGTTGCTGACATTGTAACCACCGCCGCCGGTTGCAACGATGGGCTTGTCAAAACTTAACAGATGCTCGATGACATCGGCATAAACATTATTGGTCAGACATAAATGTGCAAGCGGGTCACCCGCAAGTGCATCAGCCCCCAGCTCAAAAACAATTACGTCCGGATTGTACGCGGTAATTAGCGGAAGAGCTATAGCATCGAATGCCTTCATATACACTTCGTCGTAAGTCCCGACCGGAAGAGGGACATTTACGCAATAGCCCTTACCTTGCCCGTCACCGATTTCATTCGCAAACCCTGTCCCCGGAAATAGCGTCCCCGGACTCTCGTGGAATGATATGGTCATCACATCACGACGGTCATAGAATGCGTACACAACACCGTCACCGTGATGAACATCCACATCAAGATACAGAACTCGCTTGCCCTCCTCAGCTAACACCACACAGGCTAAGGCCACGTCGTTGATATAGCAAAAGCCGGACGCACGTTCCGGCCCGGCGTGATGAAATCCCCCTGATGGATTGAAAGCCACCCGCGCAGAACCCGAGAGAATCAGCTTTACACCGGTAAGAGTAGCCCCAGTAGCCAGAACCGCATAGTCATACATATCCGGAAATACCGGACAATCCAGTGTGCCGATTCCCATATATAGTGCCTCGGTATCCCATCGGCCTTTTGCAGCGGTTTTTAACGCATGCAGATAACGGGCCGAGTGAAACTTTTTCAAAACAAGCCTCTCGGCAGGTACCGGCGCTACTTCACTCCTGTTGTCACCGGAGAGCAGGTCCATAGAATTTAAAACCTTCCTCACCTGCCCTGCCCTGTCCGTATTAAATGGACAATCCGCCGGATAACTGAACTTCTCAAACTCCGGCGTATAAATAAAAGCAGCTTTTTTCGTTCCCAAATTTACTCCTAACGTCATCGATTCATCAAATCATATGAAATGTGATATGCATCACCATCGAATTCCGTGTTCACCTTGTAGCCTGAATTATGAAAAATGGTCAACATCGGCTTATTGTTTGGAAGCACGGTCGCATAAAATCGCCTCACACCGTGAAGCTTTGCAATCTGCGTAAGATAGTCCAACAAAAACGTTCCCATCCCCTTCTGCTGCCATTCATCCTGTACTACAAACGCCACTTCCGCCGCCTGTGTTTTCGGGTCAAGAAAATACTGGGCAATCGCAACAATTTCCTCCCCCGAAACACCAGGCACACATCCTACTATGGCAAGATCATTTTTGTAATCAATATTCGTCAGCCGCTGAATGTCACTATGTGGAAAAGACACCGTTCTTGTCATATACCGTGTCTGAACCGACTTCTCACTCAGTGAATACAGCATCTCCGACAGTAAAGGTTCATCTGTCGGCTTGATGGGTCTAAAGAATATCTCGGTCCCGTCTTTCAACGTATCATAATGCTCAAGCTCTTCAGGATATTGCACCTGGTCCCATGAAAGCTCGATCTGATCCTGGTATATATAATTCTTCGCCTTCGCGGCTTGCACCAATTCCTTTCTGAACTTTGGGTGCGCTATATTAATCAAATCCAATACGCGCTGTCTGATACTCTTTCCGTGCAAATAAGCAATACCGTACTCAGTGACAACATAATGTACATCGCCACGCGTTGTCACTACGCCGGCACCCTCTGTTAAGTGTGGCACAATTCTCGAAACCTGACCGTCTTTTGCGGTAGAAGGCATCGCAATTACAGCCTTGCCCCCCCTGCTCCTTGCCGCACCTCGAATAAAATCAACCTGCCCCCCGATACCGCTGTAGAATTTGTGCCCAAGCGAATCCGAACAAACTTGTCCGGTCAGGTCAATCTCCAGCCCCACATTGATTCCAACCATCTTGTCGTGCTGACTGATAATATTCACGTCATTGACATATTCGGTTGGATAAAATTCGAAAAAAGGATTGTTGTCGATTAAATCGTACAACCTTTTCGAACCCATACAAAAGCTCGCTACAACCTTCCCCCGATTCAACGATTTCTTTGCACACGTAATTGCTCCGCACTCAATCAGGTCAATTATCCAGTCGCTGAACATTTCTGTATGCACACCAAGGTCTTTCTTGTACGCCAGATAATCCGCCAGAGCCTGTGGTATACGTCCAATACCGCACTCGATTGTGCTGCCGTTTTCGACAAGTCTGGCGATATTTTGGCCGATACGGCGTAAAGTTTCATTCGATTCAGGAATTGGAATCTCGATTATGTTCTCATCAAAAGGAACCATCATATCAATGGTATCGACATGAATAAAACTATCCCCAAATGTACGAGGCATATAGCTATTTACCTGGGCAATGACATACCTCGCATTGGCAGCGGCTGATTTAACAATATCCACAGAAACTCCAAGACTACACAGCCCGTTTACATCGGGTGGCGTCACGGAAATCAAGGCAACATCGATGGGAATCCTTCCAGCTTCAAATTCGGAAGGTATCTCGGACAAGAATATCGGCGTGTAGTCACCAATACCTTTCTGTAAAGCATCGCGCACATTATCAGCGATAAAAAAGCTGTTCATTTTGAATTTCTCACGGAACTTCTCATCGGCATACGGTGCAGCTCCCATCGTCAACAGATGTACAATATGAGCATCGTAAATGTGGCTGGAATATTCGACCAAAGCGTTTACAAGATGTTGTGGCTGACCACAGCCGGTCCCAATAAATATACTGTTGCCCGGCTTAATCAATTTCACCGCCCCTACAGCCGTACCTATCTTGTTTTTATATTTTTCCTTCCAGTCAAATTCCTGCATTTTCATTTCTCTATACTCATCCTTGCATCAACTGCAATCGGCGTTGTGCCCTCAGGGCCTACCACATAGGGATTTATGTCCATCTCCTTTATCTGAGGAAATTCCGTAACCAACTGGGAAAGCCTTTGTAAGCCTTCGGCAATTGCTTCTATGTCCACTCCTTCTTCGCCGCGTACTCCTTTGAGTATCTGGTAAGTTTTTGTGTTAATGAGCATCTGTTTGGCCTCTTCAGCCGTCAGCGGCGCCAGGTAAAAAGATACATCTTTCAGCACTTCCACCATTATGCCACCCATCCCGAACATCATCAGTGGGCCAAAATGCGGGTCACGATTCATTCCGAGAATAACCTCTTTTCCGCTCTTACACATTTCCTGCACAAGAACACCCAGTATATGTGCTTCGGGCCTTTTTGGGGGTATTCGGTACATCATCAGGTCGAAAGCATCCTTAACCTCCTGTTCACTATTGAGACCAATCTTAACCCCGCCCACATCTGACTTGTGTAATATGTCAGGCGACCAAATCTTCAATACGATGGGAAAACCTAATTGTTTGGCGATATTTGCCGCCTGCTCGGCTGAGGTTGCAATAGAACCTTTTGGTGTTACAAAACCATATGCTTCGAGTATTTCCTTTGATTCGGCCTCACCAATTTCCCGGACGTTCTGCCTCTGGTGCCTTTCGATAATACCTTCTACCTTGCGTCGATTTACCCCAAACAGCTTTACAATCCGTTTCGGCCTGGAGCGCCATCTGACATAGTTAGCCATGACTTTGATTGCCGCGACGGCACTATCGGTAGCATCATACTGGGGAATTTTCCCTTCTCGCAAAATTCTTACTCCCTCCGCCACCTTCCCTACACCAAGAAAACAGGTAAGAATCGGCTTGACAGGCTTCTGGTGGGACATATTGACGATTACTTCGGCAGTAGCTGCTGCATCAGTCATTGCTTGCGGAGTTAGCAATACCAAAACTATATCTACATTTGGATCATCAAGAACAACACTCAACGCAAACTCGTAGCGGTCAGCCAGGGCATCTCCCAGAACGTCTATGGGATTATATAAATTAGCGGCGGGCGGCAGCTCGGATTCTAATTTGCGAACCGTCTCGTCATTCAGCTTCGCAAAGGTAAGTCCTCTTTGCTCGATAGAGTCTGCTGCCATTATTCCGGGTCCTCCGGCATTGGTGATAACAGCAACGCGTGGTCCTGCCGGAAGAGGCTGATTGGCAAAGGCCTGGGCATAGTCAAACTGCTGCTTAATAGAATCGCAGCGAATGATTCCGGCACGCTCAAACGCCGATTCATAGGCTGTTTCGCTGCCGGCAAGACTTCCGGTATGAGAGGAAGCTGCCTTTGCACCGGCCTGCGTCCCGCCGGATTTTATCAGAAGGATAGGCTTTATATGGGAAATCTGCTCGGCCTGCCTTACGAAGGCGTCACCGTCGGTGATACTTTCGAGATACCCGGCTATAACCTTCGTATCCTTATCATTGGAAACGGCCTTTATCACGTCGAGCTCATCCACATCCGCCTTGTTGCCTATGCTGATAAGTTTGCTGAATCCAATGCCACTCGCGTTAGCAATATCAAGAATAGCCGCGAGCAGAGCCCCTGATTGTGAAAGATATGCTATGCTGCCGGCAGCGGGAATATCGCCTCCGAAGCTGGCATTTAGCTTGTTTGCCGGTACTATCACTCCAAGGCAGTTCGGGCCGATGACCCTGATGCCGGCTTGTCTTGCTGTTTGACTAATCTGTTCCTCAAGCTCTCTGCCCTCTTTGCCGACCTCTTTAAACCCGGCGGTAATAATAATGACCGCCCTTGTTCCAACCTTTGCGCACTGCTGCATAATCGCCGGCACAATATTCGCCGGAATGACAATAATCACCAATTCGGGCACTTTTTTGATTGATTCGAGGTCCGGATAGCATTTCAAACCTTCAATCGTATCGGCCTGAGGATTAACCGGATATATTTCACCCTTATATCCTGCCCCCATTATATTGGCTAAGATTTCATGCCCGACCTTACCTTTCTGTCGGGACGCTCCAACTATAGCAACAGATTTAGGATTAAAAAAGCTCTCAAGGCCCATACAGACAAATATCCTTACTGAACTAAAAGCACCTTAAAAATCAAGGTATTCTATACTATAATGCACCCAATTGCAAAGTTCTCTATCGTTCATTTAGTCTGCACGGGACTATTCATGTATTTCCCACCAGAGAGAAACCAAAGTAGCTTCAGCGAAAAGTAATGACAAAAATCAGAGCACCCAATTACTTCTTATCCATTTAATAAAAATAGATAGACGAAAACCCAAACAATTTAGTCCTTTACGCCCATCCACTTAAGATGTGGCTGCTCGTCTTCATCGACCACGGTTGCTTGCCATAAACCCAGCGGTATGTTTGGTGTACAGCCATGCATAACCAGGAAGCGATTATCCACGTGGTCGTCCAGCTTGATAAAGATATGATGGCCAGGGGCTGAGGGAAGCAGTGAGTGGGCCGCACTTGCTATCTGCTTGAGTCTCCAGACATCTAAGTTTATGGTCTCTTCACAAAAAAAGATTGAGGGTTTTGATGGTAGTAACATGTTTTGGCTCCTTTCAACAAAAGAACCTTTTCAATAGATTCATATTTTTGAACTTATCCCGGCTCCGCCGGGGGCTTTATTTGTCTTTGCATACACCACTTTACCTCTTGCGCCTATTTTACCCAGAACACCAGAAGTTATCCACAAATACAAATTCCTATACTATCAAGTTAAGACTTTGATAATCACAAACAGCCACAAGAAACATAATTCCAACTAAACTAATTCAGAAAGTTTCAAAGGCTCAAACCTGTTCGAAATATAATCTCTTATCTCCTTATCTGTTGTACAAAACAAGACGAGCAAAATAACTACCCGGCCTCTTCCTTTTGGGGCACACATCTAAATCGAGGATTTGTATCACTATTGACCACAGTCGCTTCCCATACCTCCAAAGGTAGATTCGGTGCGCTGGCAAGCGTGACCAAGAAGTAGAAATTACTGCCCATAAAGCGGTCTAACTTAATAAAGATATGGTAACTTGAGTCGAAAGGAAGTAATGGGTGGGCAGCTTTCGCTATCCGATCGAGACTCCATTTTTCAGCGATGACGGTATTCTCATCAAAGAAGATTCTTGATTTTGTTGGAGGTGGCATATATATCTCCCTTCGATATCTAAAAGTCGATTTAACTTAGTATTGTTCCTTGATGAACCTGCATAAAAGTCTCAGAGACTTGTATGGGCTTAAAACAGCAGCATTATATGCAAGCACCGGGTCGTTTGGCGTCGTACCAATTATTATCTGGAAGTGGTTGCCCTGAAGGCCATCCGATTCGATAAAGGCATAAGGCCCTCGACTCCCATCGACTAAGCTCCGGACCGCGCTTGCTAACTGATTGCGCTTCCATTCCTCCAAATCCACAATACTCTCTTCGAAAAAGACTGCAGAATACGACAACGCAGACATTTCTTGTTCCTTTCGATACACTATTTTTACAAACAAAACTAAATTGTTTTATAATTTGATTTTGATAATCCAAAACAGGTCCAAAAACATGATTCTATGGTCATATTTTTTGATTTATTATTACTAACGAACTTTCAAAAATCCTAAACCAGGTCTGAAAGTGCCAAGGACTCAAGCCTGTTCGCAATATAGTCTCTTATCTCCTTGAATATCTTGATGAATTGTTTCTCCTTCAACAAAGGAGTAGGCGAAAAAAAATACTCACTTACCGATTCAGTCGGTGCCAGGGCGCCGTCCATCAATCTTATTATTTCAGCAATACTTATTCTTGATGCCGGCTTTGCTAACTTATAGCCGCCACTGGCGCCTCTTTTGGTTTTTATATAGTGGTTTTGCCTTAAAATTGAGAATAAAAGCTCCAGATATTTCTTGGAAATATCGCACTTCGAGCAAATCTCTTCTATTTTTATGAAACCTTTCTTCTCATTACGCGCAATGTAGATAAGCGCCAGCATCGAATATTCACTTTTTGTCGTTAGCTTCATTCAAACCTATCATTCTATAGTTTGTCTATAGACAATATATATAATAATAACACTTCTGTCAATGCAAAATTTGATTTTTTTCTTATTCTCAGACATATCACAATGGCTTTTCTTCCGCTTCTGAGCCGTTTTCACACCGGTTTTGAACTTTTTTTTCTAAAAATGGGCAAAATTGACCAGCTAATCCGACCTCACCTGCCTGACGGCAGGCACCGATATAAGTTTTGTCATATTATTTTGAGTGCACGCACAACTTTTTATTTATATAATAGAAAGAAGGGACTTAGAGCTTATCCGAATAACCGGGTCGTTATGAGGCCGAGCGGAAAGTTCGAGGCCAAGGCGGCAGGCCAAAAATGCTCGGAGGCGTGGTTTTCTCCACGTTGAGAACATTTTTGGCCGACAACGCAGGCATCGGACTTTGCAGCCGGCCGCAATAGAGCGGGTTATTGGGATAGGCTCTTAAGGACTATGAAACAATCATCCTTAACAGATTTGGAACAAATTCCCGGCGTGGGCAAAAGAATCGCTCAGGATATGGCAAATATCGGCATCCACTCTGTCGGCCAGCTCAAGGGACAGAACCCCGATAAACTTTACCAAAAACTCTGCGATTTTAAGGCAAGCCCGGTTGACAGGTGCATGCTCTATGTATTGCGCTGCGCGGTGTACTACGCCTCAAACACCAAACACAACCCACGGTTATTAAAATGGTGGAATTGGAAAGATAGCAATTAGACTACCAATATCTGCTTTGAGATGTGCACTTATTTTCGCAAATCCGGTATATCCGGCTCAATGTGCACCGTAATGTTCACCGGTCGGGTAATCTGCTCATCCAGAGCGTTTTCCAGACTTTCAGCTATTTCATGAGCGGCGGCTATGTTCAAATCCGGGTCAACAAGGATATGCAGGTCCAGAAATACTTCTCTGCCAACTGTCCGGGTTCGCAGCTTGTGCCACTGCCGTATTGAAGAGTCGGCGTTAATCACATCTCTTATACGCTCGATAGTATCTGAATCGACGGCACCTTCTGACAGTTCACGCAGCGAATCGCTAACTACCCTGACTCCCACCCAGATAATCATCAGGCCAACGGCAATAGCAGCGACCTGGTCGCCATGACCAAAACCAAATTCCAGCGATATAAATCCTACCACAACCGCTACTGAACTTAAGGCATCGCTGCGGTGATGCCAGGCATTGGCATAAAGTACAGGGCTATAAAATTGAATCGCGATTTTTTGTGTGGCTCTATAGAGCCACTCTTTAGCGGCAATAGAAACTATTGCAGCTATAAGAACTGCGAGCCGAGGGACGGTAACTACGTCTCTGACTATGGCCATAGTGGCGTAGTAAACCATCGCTCCTCCCACAAGAATTAAGACTAATGCAATTAACCCGGCTGAGAAAGTTTCCGCCCTCCCGTGCCCGTAGGGGTGGCTCTGGTCAGGTTCTTTCGAACCCAGACGCAGGCCCAATAGCACAGCTGCATCAGTGGCCACATCAGAAAGTGAATGGACTCCGTCGGCTACCAGTGCCAGTGAAGCTGCTAACGAACCAATGACTACCTTGACAACTGAGAGAGCAATATTTACTCCGATGCCAAGATATGTAATAGATTTTATTTGCCTGCTGGCAATTGTTCTTTTGTCGTTGCACATCAGCCTATCAACCTAACACTTCTTTGCGTATTTTCAAAACCACATCCACATATTTTTCAGCAGTACGTCTGTCTTTCGCCTCAACGATAATCCTCATTACAGGTTCGGTATTACTGGTTCGCAAGTGCAGCCAGCCATCGTCAAAATCGAATCTACACCCGTCGGTTGTATTGAGCTTTGCATCAGCGAAAGTCTTTTTTACCGAATTTAAGATTTGTTGCCCCTGCAACTTGTCTGCGGCGAATGTATCTTTAGTTATATAATAGCCGCCTATCTCACCAACCAATCGGCCTATTGTTTTTCCTGTTTCAGCCATTAATTGCAGAACAAGAGCAATACCAACAAGGCTGTCGCGGATAGGCCCCACTCGCAAATCAATCACACCCCCGTTACCCTCTCCACCGATGATACAATCGTGTTCTAACATCGCCGCGGCAACATTGGCCTCGCCCACAGCAGTACGAATAACCTGACCGCCGGCCTTCTCAGCGATATCATCAATCATTCTTGAAGTCGAAAGATTCGTGGCCGCTTTACCTGTTCGCTTACTGAAAACATATTTTGCCGCCAGAGCAAGAGAATACTCCTCGCCGATGTAGTTCCCGTTCTCGTCAACAATTGCCAATCTGTCGGCGTCCGGGTCCTGAGCAAAACCGACCTCGGCTGCTTTGGTTTTTACTATTTCACAAAGGCCCCTTAAGTTCTCGGCGGTCGGTTCAGGCCCATGAGCAAACAAGCCGCTCGGCTCATCGTTTATCGCAGAAACTTCACAACCAAGTTCAGCTAACATCTTTTTAGTAACCCGCCCCCCTGCTCCGTTGACGCTGTCCAGAACAACTTTGAATTTTTTTGCAGCGATTGCCCCTCTGTCAACAATCGCCAAAACCTTAGCAATGTGCGTGGTATCGGTCTGCTCGTTGACAGTTACTTTACCGTAATCAGACGAATCTACAAAACCAAAATGTTTATCGAAAAAATATCGTTTGATTTGTTCTGATGCATCACTCGGCGGAGCAACACCATCGCTTAGCAATAATTTTATGCCGTTGTATTTGCCCGGATTATGCGAAGCCGTTACTACCACCCCACCTGCACAGCAAAGTTCCCTCAACATAATACCTACCCCGGGTGTCGTTACAATCCCCAAATCAATTACATCAACTCCTACCTTACACAATCCTTCTGCAACAGCAGACCGAAGTTTCTGGCCGCTGGGCCGCGAATCCCTCCCGACACAGACCGACAATCTCTCCTTTTTTCCCGCGCAGCTCTCTTCTAAAAAAGTCCCGAACGCACAGCCGTAGTCAGCGGCGACAGAAGCACTAAAGTTCTCACCCACGATACCTCTCATTCCACTGACACTTATTATTAACTGTTCAGCCACATCGAAAACTCCGTTCGAGCATCAAGCATCGAAACCCTGTCATTCTGAGCGCAGCGAAGAATCTCATCACTCACCACTCACCAATTAACCATCGAAGATCCGCCGTCTTTTGGCGGACTCATCATCTTGCGAGTACCGAGCATCAAGCATCGGGAATCAATCCAGTTTACAGACATAAATCTCGTTCACAAACTCAAGCTGGCCGAGCTCTTCAATCGCTTTTGCATCGGGTTCCTTGTCGAGACTGACGGCAAGAATAGCCTTTCTCTCCGCCGGCTTTTGCCCGACACCCATAGTGCAGATATTGATATTATGCCTGCCGCATACTGTTCCGACCGAACCGATGACGCCGGGCTTGTCGTCGTTAAAGATAACCAAAACCGCCCCCTGTGGCGTCATTTCAATATTGAACCCATCGATTTCAATAATTCGCAGCAGCTTCCCACCAAAGACCGAGCCGGTCACCGTGCGTGTAACTTTATCCGTAACGACCTTGGCGCTGAAACTTGCAGACACGTCTTTGGACTCGGTATTTTTGGTCTCGTCTATGCTTATTCCGCGTTCTTTGGCTAAAACTGGGGTGTTGACCATATTCAATGGCATATCAAAGTGTTTTTGCAACAAGCCAACTGCAAAATTAAGAGTAACCTGTTCGACGGCCATTTCGGCAATCAAGCCGCGATACTGCACCTCAATTTCCTTGATTTGGCCCGGCCCAATTGTGCTGACAAGGGTCCCAATTCGACGGGCAAGTTCTGCATACTGGCTCACAATCGGCGAGACTGCACCAGTCGTCGACGGAGCATTAAGGGCATTCTTGACCGGCCCATCTTTGATAGCATCAACAAGGATTTGAGCTGCCTCGACCGCAACTTCAATTTGGGCCTCTTCTGTGCTCGCGCCTAAATGCGGCGTAACAATGCAATTCTCAAATTCGGAAAACCGTGTATTCTCCGGCGGCTCCTTGGGATAAACATCAAGTGCAGCACCGGCGATACGCTTCTCGGCAAGGGCATCATAGAGTGCATCTTCGTTAATAATTCCCCCGCGTGCGCAGTTGATTAACCGAACGGTCGGTTTCATCTTTTTCATTTGTTCTGCGCCAATCATATTCAAGGTCTGCTCATTCCTCGGCACGTGAACGCTGATATAGTCGGCTTGCTTGAAGATCTTCTCTAAGCTATCGCTTATCTCAACGCCGATTTTTTCCGCATCAGGTGGCGCGGCTAACGGGTCAAAGCCCAATATCTTCATATTGAAACCTTTTGCCATTTCTGCCACAGCCATACCTATCCTGCCCAATCCTATCAAGCCGAGCACTTTATTGTTCAACTGGTTACCCATATATTTTTTTCTGTCCCAGGCGCCGCCTTTTAAGCTGTTACAGGCCGGCACAACATTTCGGCTCATCGCAAGTATTAACGCCATCGTATGTTCAGCAGCGCTGCGAGTATTACCGCCAGGCGTATTCATAACAAGGATTCCTTTTCTTGTAGCTCCCGGGATATCTATGTTATCGACACCAACGCCTGCCCGGGCGATTGCCTTTAATTTACCGGGACTACTCAAGACCTTAGCCGTAACCTTCGTACCGCTTCGTATGATTAAGCCGTCGTGTTCACCGATAATCTTTGCCAATTCATCTTCGCTTATACCGGTTTTAACAACAGCCTCAACGCCGTCCATCGATTTGAGTAAATCGATACCTTCTTGTGCAAGTTTATCTGTAATCAGAACTTTAATCATTGTCCAGTTCCTAAAGACACTCATTGTTCAATTTTAAAATCCACATATTAGCCGGAATTCTAAGAATTGCAAGCACATAAAATTTATGGACACATATAGAATTGAATATGTTACAAAGCAAAGCGTTGCAATCCCCTTCCAAATAATCAATATCGTAGGTCCACCTATGCTTAAAGCCCGCCTCCGGATGGGCGGAATCAATTATAAACGCTCCTTAAATCCTACAAAGAAAACTATAATTCTCGAGCTCAACTAAAAGAATTCTACCCTGAGCCACGTGCTGAGCAATGTCGAAGCAGCAGTCGAATGGCCAATCTAATCATCCATCACCCAGCTACTACTCACTATCCACCAATTAGCAACTCACTACTCACTTGTGAATTTTTTTTGTATAAATTCAGCGTTCCGCCCTGACTTTTTATCCTTATTATTGGTTGTTTTCGAGGATTGGGCAAATTTATTCAAAAAGTACGTATTTTGATTTTATCTTAAAAAATGCCAAAAATACGAGGAAACGCTTATTTTCAAAATCGCCCCAAATCATCATAAGCATTTGTAAGTCAGAGACTTATAAAATATTTTACAAAATGTCTGAAAAACTAAATGTCCAAACACTTACCTCCTCATATGCTCTCCTAATCAAAAATTCATTCTGACCCATAATTCCCATCTTACCTATTTTTACGCATCGCTGCCTTCTATATACACTTCTTGCCCTTGATTTACCGCGCTTTTTTTCGGAAACAGTAGCATTTCATTCTTTAACAAAATTTTTCTACTTTTTATAGCTATTTATTACAGGTAGCAAAACGGCTTAATAAGCATCTCTTTTAGTCTGAATAACTAAATGTCCTATGAATAATTTATTTGTCAAAAAGATTTTAATGTCGTATAATAGTTTGGATTCAAAACGAAATAGTTAAAGGGAAGATTCTGATGGGAAAGATGAAAGAAGCACAGAAGCTCCCTCCTGTAGAGCAGTTAAGGGGCAGAACCCTCGGCAGAATACTCATTAAAATGGGTGCGCTGAGCAGAGACAAAGTCCATGAATGCCTGAAAATCCAGAGCCAACGACAAGGCGTAAAAATAGGCCAGATTTTCCTTGAACTGGGTCTTATTGATGAAGTCCAACTACAAATGGCACTTGCGGCCCAACGCGGAATGGAATATGTGAGCCTTGATGGTGTTGATATTCCTCCTGATGTGGTAGAAAAGGTGCCGGCGCAAATGGCAAAGACATACCACATCATACCAATTGAATACAATCGAGAACAAAATGAATTGACCGTTGCCCTTGACAGCCCCGATAACTTCAGAGCTACCGATGATCTAAGCACATTGATGGGTTTTAAGGTTACTGCGAAGATAACCGATCGTGATATGTTGGAAAGTGCTTTGACAAAATATTATGAGACACAAGACGAAAACATCAATGAGCTGATAGATGAAATACAAGGTGACAGTTTCCTTGCGGAATTTGAGGGAAGAAATCAAAGTATTGACCTGGATGAATTGAAGGAACTATCCGAGTCGAATCCCGTCAAAAAACTGCTGAATCTGGTTTTGCTGCAGGCGATTCGTGACAAGGCCTCAGACATACATTTTGAGCCGTTTGAAAATGAGTATAAAATGCGTTACCGCATTGATGGTGTGCTCTACGAAATGGTTCCTCCACCAAAATACATTGCTGCGGCTCTTAGTTCACGTATAAAGGTTATGGCAAACCTGGACATCGCTGAGAGACGTCTGCCACAGGACGGCCGAATATCACTGACGGTAGAGAGCAATCCTATCGACTTGCGTGTTAGTGTTCTGCCGACAATGTTCGGAGAAAGTGTTGTATTGCGTGTTCTGGATAGAAGCCAGGCAATGTTTGACTTGGGGGCACTTGGATTAAGGCCGTATGACCAGGAAATAATCCGCAAGCTTATACACAAACCTAACGGTATTATAATTGTTACCGGCCCCACCGGATGCGGCAAAACTACCACACTCTACTCAGCCTTAAATGAGCTTAATGATATTGGGACGAAGATAATCACTACTGAGGACCCGATAGAATATGACATTGACGGCATTATTCAGGTTCAAATGAAACCGGCTATTGGCCTGAAATTCGCAAGGTGCCTAAGACACATACTCCGTCAGGACCCCGATATTATATTAGTGGGCGAGATTCGTGACCTTGAGACAGCGGAGATTTCCGCCCAGGCTTCTCTGACAGGCCACATTGTGTTTACGACCCTACATACAACCGATGCCCCGAGTTCAATAGCACGACTTTTAGATTTGGGGGTCGAACCGTTTCTTCTTACCGCTACTATTGAAGGCATCGTCTCCCAGCGATTGGTAAGGAAAATATGTGAAAACTGCAAGACTGCGTTTGAGCCAAGTGAAGCACAATTAATGGAGTTACAACTTACGCCGGATGATATTAAAGGTAAGAAATTTTATTATGGACGAGGTTGCAGCAAGTGTAATAGTACCGGTTATAGAGGTCGAACGGGTGTTTTTGAGATTATGGTATTCAATGATGAGATACGAGACTTGGTTATGAATCAGGCTTCAACGGCGGTTCTGCGTGCCGCGGGCCAGAAAGCCGGTATGAGGCTGATGCGTGATAACGGCCTGGAGGCAATATATGACAGCATTACTACTATAGACGAGGTCGTAAAAGAAACGATAATGGAAGAAGTATAGGATGGACTGGTTCATAAGGAGGTATTTAAAATGCCGGTTTTTCAATATGCAGCGCTGGATGCACAGGGTGTAGAGATAAAAGATGAGATAGATGCTCTCAGCCAGAAAGAAGCGATAAGCAAAATACGCAATATGGGATATTTTCCCACGAAGGTCCGTGAGCGCGGTGCGGGGAAAAAAGCGGGAGCGAAAAGAGCTGCTGCCAGGCCGACACGCAAGCGAGGTGCCGGCGGCAAGGTCAAAGTCAAATATATAACCCAGTTTGCAAGACAGCTTTCGACACTCCAAGATGCGGGCCTGCCCATTTTGCGGTCGCTGAGGATTCTCGAGGAACAGCAAAAGTCTGGGACATTCAAGAGGGTTATCGGTTATGTAGCCGATGATATTGAAGGTGGTTCCACGCTCTCGGAAGCTATGGGCAGATACCCAAAAACCTTTGACCGGCTGTTAGTCAGTATGGTGGCGGCAGGGGAGACCGGCGGTGTGCTGGACCTGATATTGTCACGTGTGGCTGACTTTATGGAAAAGGCCCAGAAACTCAAATCGAGAGTTAAAAGCGCAATGATATATCCCGCGGTGGTTTTGTGCGCGGCTTTCACTATTCTCACGTTGTTGATGACATTTGTGATACCGACGTTTAAGACGGTGCTCGAGGAGATGGTGCAAGGGAAGTTGAATCGGGTAACGACCACAGTACTTGGCATAAGCCACTGGATTGCAACACAATATGGCTGGGCGATCATATTATCGGCGCCGTTCGGATTGATTTTTCTGCTCAGGATTGTAAGGAAGTTTCGCGCCGGCAGATATGTTCTGGATGCTATAAAATTGAAGCTGCCGGTTATGGGGCAGATTACAAGTAAAGTGTCAGTTACGCGGTGGACAAGAACACTTGGAACATTGATTAGTGCCGGTGTGCCGATTCTGGATGCCATTAATGTTACGCGTGAGACAGCAGGGAACGAAGTCTATGCTAATATGCTCAATAACGTCCACAATTCCATCAGGCAGGGCGATACGTTCGCCGGCCCGCTGCGGCAGTCCAAAACTGTTGACTTAATCGTCTCCAATATGGTTGCTGTGGGCGAGGAAACAGGTGATCTGGATAAGATGCTTTTGAAGGTAGCCGACAATTATGATGAGCAGGTTGATGTGCTTGTTGCTTCGTTAATGTCCATGCTTGAGCCGATTATGATTTTGTGTCTGGGCAGTATCGTTATGACTATCGTTTTAGCGGTATTTTTACCGATGATACAGGTAATTACAAGCTTAGGCACGCAAGCATAAGAACTGAATTAATAAATGAAACCTTTAACTGAACAGTAAGGAGAAAAGAAATGAAGTCAATCGTCAAACAGTCCAACAGAAAGGCGGCATTTACCATTATAGAGCTGCTAACGGTTATGAGCATTATTGTAATCCTCATAGGCGTTCTTGTGCCGGCGTTGAACAACGTCAGGAAGTTTGCCCAGAAGGTCAAACAAATGGCCCAGCTTCACAGCATCGAGGCTGCCATAGAACTTTTCAATAACGAGAACGATGGTTATCCACCTTCCGCTGCGCTGGACGGAGCCGGCCAACCATACTGTGGTGCGATGAAGCTTTGCGAGGCAATGATGGGCCGGGATTTGTTGGGCTTTCATCCGGATTCGGCCTTCAGAGCGGATGGTATGGACGCTGCCGGTATTAAAAACATATACTTGCCTACTGACGATAATTTAAAAGCAAGATTGGGGCCATATCTGCAATTTGAAAATGCTAACGCTTACATGCTGGCAAAAATATACGGCACTGGTCAGACAGCTCCTTTCCAGGAAAATAGTTTTGTTTTATGTGATGTATATACACGTCAGATGCGAACAGGGGAAAAGACCGGTATGCCCATACTTTACTACAAGGCAGAGACGTCTAATAACCTGCATGACCCCAACACCGCGCCAACACCTCAGGACAATATGGGTAATATCTACAATTACTGGGACAATCACGCTCTGGTCAATCTCGGCAAGCCGTGGGAAGAAGCAGGTAAGGCTACAACACACAGCATTTCAGAGCCTGCAAGATTCTACAGAAATACAAGGAATGATAAAATTACCATGATGCGCCGACCTTATAGGTCTGACTCTTACATACTGCTCTCCGCAGGATATGATGGTGAGTACGGTACTGCCGACGATATATGTAATTTTGAGTGGAAATACAGAGAATGACGGCTTCGGGGAGGTGGAAGTTTGAGCGTTTAGTTTTAAGTCGCGTAAAGATTCTTCCCCTTCAACCTTTCAGCTACGCTCAGGACAGCCTTGTTTCGCTTAGGGCCGAAGGCTTGTTTCGCTTCGGATGGCAAAAAGGCATAGGAATATAAAGAAAGAGGGAATAACTGTGAAACGAAAAAGGACGGGATTTACCGTTGTTGAGGTGTTAGCAGCTGTCGGGATAATTGCGCTGATGGTTGGACTTCTTATCCCCGCTTTAAGTATGGTACGCAATACGGCAAGAGAGACAAAACAAAAGGCACAGTTTACAACTATCGAACTGGCTCTGACGGCCTTTAAGAACGACTATGGTGATTATCCTGGCTCTGACTGGCCATTACCGCCGGCGCCGGGGAGTGATTACTGTGGCGCACAGAAGCTCGCCGAAGCCCTTGTAGGCTGGGACCTGTTAGGATTTCATCCGAAATCGGATTTCAGATCTAATGGACGTAACGACGATGGAGGGTTCATATACGATGCCAACAATCCCATTTTTTTTGACCAGAGAAGAGGTCCGTATCTGGAGCTCGCCACCTTCGATGCTTTTAGATTAGGCAACATCTCAATTCTTTACCCCGGCTTGTTTTTTGATACCAAGCCTTTGGCGCCGAATACTTTTGTACTTTGCGACGTATTTGGCGCAAAGAAAATAACGTTATCTAACGGCAAGACGGTCAACGCAGGGGCGCCAATTCTTTATTACAGGGCAAACACTTCAGGGAAAACAATACGTGAAATTTACAATGCTCAAGATAACGACGTCCTTATTCAAATAAAACAGCAAGCAGACAATATGGAGCAACCCTTATCCAGGCCTGGCGGTCTTGCCGGTCCGTTTCAATATTTCTATGATTATATCAGAGACCCGAAAATAAGTGCCAGACCTTGGCCTTACAGGCCTGATTCTTACATACTGATATCAGCGGGGGTAGATGGTATTTACGGGACAAGCGACGACATTCGCAACTTTGGAAATTAAGCCCCCCATAACAAATTGCTCGCTTTAGTGTCTTGTCATTCTAAGCGAAGCGAAGAATCTCGCTATCTTAGGCAATAGACCCTTCGCGGAGTTTTCCCTTGAGCGAAGCGAAGGGCTCAGGGTGACATAGAAGATTTTGATTGAGCAAGCTAAAGCTATGAAAAGTTACAAATACAAGCATGGCGTAACCCTTGTCGAGATGCTGGTCGTGGTATCTATAATCGCGCTGCTGGCTTCAATGATAATCGGCATCGCCGCTCGTATCGATAATCAGTCCAAAGAAAGGTGCCTCAAAAGTACTTTTGCACTGCTGGAATTCGCACTGCAGGAATATTGCGAATACACAGGTAAATTCCCCGAACAGCCTGAAAAAGATTTTATAAATACGCTTGTACATTCGGAATATCTTTATAAAGAGCTAAGCTTGATACCGGAGTCTCGGAAGATATTGGAAAAAATCGCCGATTCTTTGCTAAAGAACGAATTCGGAACTGCTGAGACGCCATTGGAAATATATGACCCGTGGGGGATGGTGCTGGATTACAGATATGTACCCGGTGATAATTTCCCGGAGCTGGTATCGGCTGGGCCGGATAAAATTTTCGGCACTGCTGATGATATAAATAACAGATGACAGAGAACAGAAGGCAGAGAGGAATATTGAAGTAAGAAGTAGAGATTGCTTTGCTTGGTTTCACCGAGCTCGCAATAACAATGCTATGAACCATAAACCAAAAATCAAATCCGGTCTTACGTTGACAGAGATGGTGGTTGTTATCGCAACCATATCGCTGCTCGTTGCTATTGGTTTGCCGGTTATGCGTGTGATTCGTGAGTCATTCGAGTCTGGGAGCGGCGGAAAAAGTATGATAAGCGCCGCTTTGTCCAGCGCCCGCGCTATAGCTGCGAAGGAGCAGCATTACGCCGGTATACGGTTCCAGCAGGATTTGGCCGGCAACCAATATATGGTCTTTATAGTGCACGACTTTGAAAAAACAGGTTTAAATCCCGGTTTTCGGGCGGTTGAAGGTCTAAAGCCAATAAAGCTGCCTGAGAGTGTGGGAGTAATGGACTTGATGGTCAGAATCAACCACGGTACACATTGGACCAATGCGGAAGACCCCATCGATGAGCCGATTAAAGTGGCCTATCTTGATGATACGAATCCGCAGAATTTCGGGCCGGGCCGAAAGAATAAATACCTTACGGACACATCCAGTTTTTCGATTGTTTTCTCGCCGAGCGGCAAGCTGATAATGCGCGATGTTCGCGTGAGAAACAGAGATGGAATTTACCAGCCAAATAATGGCCTCTCCGGTAAAGTCTCGATGGATGGTATCTTCAATTCCCCTGATAATATAACAAATTACGGGGTGGGTATGTTCATTCAGGATGACTATGCTGAGCTGGGTTTGGGAGCGGAATCGAGCCGAAACAGGTTCGTTATCTATGACAAAATCCGGTTTGATAAATTAGGCCCGACAGAGAGGTTCAACTATTTAAGTAGCCTGGAACTGGTCTATATAAACCCATACACGGGGACGATAATCTCGACGGATTGAAAAACAAGCTGGCCAATGAACAATGAACTAAAAAATTCTGGTTTTTCTCTTACCGAGGTTTTGTTAGCTGTTGGCACGCTCGCCATCGGGATGATTTTCATAAGCGGCACATTCCTCACCGGTATTTATTTTGCGACCATTTCCACTGAGCGAACCACCGCGGCGGTAGCAGCCGACGAGGCCTTTGCAAAAATCAGGTTGTACGGCTTTAATCTAACTGACCCGAATCTGGTGGCTGACCAGCTGACACCATTCGAAGTGTTAAATCCCATCGCCGCTGACGAGTTTGCATATCCTTCGACAAAGAGTTTAGCCCAGAAGCAGTATTACTGGTCTGCGTTGTGCAGGCAAGTGAATTCTACATTGACTAACCGGCTTGTGCAGGTAACAGTTTTTGTCAGCAGAAAAGTTGGTAACAGAAGCACGTATCCGGGCGGGACGCAAAGGCCTGTTCCGATTAAGCTTGGTGTTTCAATTGTGCCCGGGGCCGGTAACGAAAATAAGCTCATGATAAATGTGGCGGGTGAGGAAACGTTCATCAATGGCGGTTGTACGATAGCGGATAACCAGACAGGCCGGCTTTATCGAGTCCTGCAGCGGGATACTGATGCTCCTAACATAATCGTGCTCGACAGAATTTGGGAGGGCGGGCCGAGCGGTTCGGTGTGGGTGGTTCCGCCACCCGTCGGTGGCGGCAGATACCCCTGCATAGCGATATATCAGAAAGTAATCAGATTCTGAACACAGAGTTTTTAGTTCGTTGTTCATTGTTCATAGAAGGAGAATGCAATGGGATTTAATTTTGAAAATCTCGATGTTTACAATATATGGCAAGAGGTTCACTTTTTGAGTGCGTTACGCTACTACAAATATCAGTTAAACAATGTTATATAGATGATGGGAAATTTGTAGATTTGAAAAGTGAGCTAACCGATTTATCAAAGATGTTGAGCGGTTTAAAGCGATCTATAAATCAATGAACAATGAACTACAAACTACGAACTAATAAAGCCTTTACACTAATTGAGCTTCTGGTGGCTATCGGGATTCTGGCTATAATTATGTCGTTTGCGAGCGTTATTTTCAAGGTCAGCATTGGAGCCCATCGCACCGCAATCGCGAACGCTGAAATTATGCAAAAACTGCGGGCCATTACCGACCAGCTCAATGCCGACTTTGAAGGTCTCAGGAAGGATGGGGAAATTTTCGTAGTGTGGGTGGCCAAGCCCGTGCCTGCTGCTGATTATAAGGACAACGACCTTGACGGATATGAGAGGTTCGACAGGATAATGTTTTTTGCGGATGGGGATTTTCAATCTTATAAGGTTAATCCGATGGTTCGCGGCAACATTGCAAGAATCTTTTATATGATTGCAAGGAATGGCATGGTCAGGGCGCAGGGGCAGGACAGAACCAAGCGAGTGCTTGCGAGAGCTCAGCATATATTAACGGCCGACCAGAGGCTCGCTGATTTTCCGGACCCCAATAGCTTCAGTGATGCACAATGGTACGAGTGGAACAACCGGTATGAGTACGACAAGATATCTTTAGATGGCTGGAAGGAGATTGCATGGGAGAACAAGATAAATATGCTCTCTGTCATGAGTGATATTACGGTTGGCACCAGTAATGTCAACGAATCAATCAGGGGGGTGACGGTTGAACCATCGGACGCGAATTCGATTCATATGCTTTTGTGTGAAGGTGTGGGAGAGTTTAAGATTCAGGGCTGGTATGATGCACAGCAGCGATGGATACCGGAGGTTGACCCCGATGGTGACGGGGATTTGGCGGATACGCATTTCTTCTTCGCCGACCCAAATAGTGTTCCCGGAGTGCTGTATCCCTATCCGTCTTCCGGAGTGGTAACTATAAACAACATCAATTATCCCAGAGAGCAGGTAGATGAGGCGCATTTTAACGCTATCCCGGGGCTTGGACGGGCGCTTAAGTTCACTTTTACGTTATACGATTCCAAAGGCATTATAAAAGAAGGTATGACTTTTACTCACATTGTTTATTTAGACAAGTAATTTGACAAGAAGATGAGAACAGTAAACAATAAATTTCGTAGGTGTACGGTTTCTGTCGGCTCAGCCCTTATCCTGGCGGTGGTCTTGACCAGTCTGCTGGCTATTGTCGGTGTGCTTTTTGTAATGATTACCCGTATTGACACGATAGCAACCTCGGCCATATCGGAAAATAAAGAGCTGGTCTTCACGGCCGAAACAATCATCGCAAAGATATCGCAGGAATTGGCTTCAGATGTCCCCGGCTCAGCAGCAGAATATCAGGACTATCCCGGCCCGGAGGATAAATGGCTGGCAAGTTTTGAGCCATACAAATCGGGAAGCAATTATTACTGGCGCCAGATAAGCGATGTTACAGGATTTTTAACCGGCTATAGCAGTAACATACAGGCAAAGGTTGTTGGTGAGTATGACGCGATAACCGATTTCAATAATCTGGTTGCTAATGCCGATGCCGACGGTGACGGTGTGGGCGACTCAAAGTGGATTAAACTTGATGATATAACCTCCGGCAAAGGCAAACCAATTTACGCAGCCGTCAGAATTATTGACAACGGGGCAATGTTAAACGTCAATACGGCTTATAAGTTTGACATGAGCGATCCTAACGCAACTATATTCGACATCGACGGTTCAAGCCAAATGCAGATAAATCTTGTGGCTCTGGCCGTCCGGGGGAACAATCTTCCGACCCCGGCGCAAGAAACGAGTCTGCTTAAAGCAAGAGCAAACAACGGTGTTGGTGTTGACCCGATGGATTTGCGTAGCTACGAGCAAAATGTTAGCTGGTATTACGGTGCGCCAAACGGAGCTTATACGCCTTTTGATATTTCCGATGAGCTCGAGCTTCGTTACAGATTCCTATTGAATCATACCGGTATAGACACGCGGCTGGAAGATTGGGGGGGTGAGTTCAGAAATAATACTTTGTCCACCCCTTTAACATCAGGCGGGGAACCGCTGGATGCCTGGTTCAAAAGGGCCTATGATGACGGTGGCGTTGACCCAAATTATTATGCGTATCGGCATATCGCCACCACATACAATATGGACCGGATTATTAATCCAGCCGGCTCAGAGCTGAACGATGGAAAGATGATTAATGTCAATATGGCGAATAAAAGTTTACTGTATGATGCGATACTTGTGGGACTTTTGAATGCCGACCCCAACTTCGTGATTGTGGATGCCAATGAATTGGCCGCTCAATTGGCGGTCAATATAGTTGACTTTCGTGATTCCGATACAGAGGTAACTTATCTGCCGGTCGGGCAAAAGACATATTACGGCTTCGAGGCCCAGCCGTTTATCAGTGAGATAGCGTTCAGTATCAGCGGGACGGACGCAAATGATTCGAAGAGTAATGAGTTTGCGATCGAGCTTTATAATCCGTTCGATGTAGATATTCCGTTAGGTAATTTCCGGCTGGAGCTTCGCCGTCAAAATGGCGATGTCGTGAGTACGATAAATCTGGCCGGCTATGGTATAGCGAACGGCAGCCGATTTGTTGTAACCAACGGCTCTACAGCTTCGAGCGGGTTTGGTGTCGCAGGTTTGATGGGGACAGGTGGGGGTAAGGAAGACCCTAATCTCGTATTAGCAACATATAGTCTTGTGAGTACGGATCCGCTGACGTATGCCTTAAATGAAAGATATGACATTTATCTTCCGAGGACGACATTGGCTGAAAAACTCTATCTTGACAAACAGCAAACCCAAGATGAGTGGTTTAAATGGGATACTATTAAAGGTACGAGGCAGTCTTACTGCAGGCCTGACAACGACTGGGATGTAGTGTATCAGAATTTGCAGTCTGCGGCTGAGACATTGGGTGGAGCCAATGGCCTAAGCGCAGGACGAAGAAACTACAATCTTGCAAATTCCGTGGGTTCTTTTATTACGATTGGTGATATAGCAAGGGTCCTTAAGGTGGGGCCGAGTGCCGACCCGTGCGACATGATTGGTATGCGAGTTGCGTCAGAGCCCGGCGAAGAAGCCGTGCGGCTTGATTTGCTGAATCCGGCTTTTGCAAATATTTTTCAGTATCTGACGGTCATCGACCCGGCATCCTTTGGCCGGGGAGAATATGAAACGAGAATAAAAGGCCGGATAAACGTCAATACTGCCCCATGGTTTGTAATAGGGCAGCTACCGTGGATGTCCCCTGCAATCGCCCAGGCAATAGTTGCGTATCGAGATACAGAAGGAGGTTTTGAAAGTGCCGGTGAGATGATGCAGGTTCCCGCGATGGGCTATTATGCTTATGACCCTTTGTATAGTTCTCTCGATTTAGACCGATTTCCCGACCTTACGCCGGACGATGGGGCGGTAAGTGATTTTGAAGAGAGGGACGTGATTTTCTCGCGGATTAGCAATCTTGTTACCGTGCGCAGTGATGTTTTTACCGCTTATATTCTCGTCCGCATCGGCTTCGACGGCCCACAAAGAAGAGTTATAGCCATACTCGATAGAAGCCAAGTCAACTCTCCCCGCGATAGAGTGAAAATCGTTGCGTTGCACCCAGTCCCCGATCCAAGATAAGGGATTTTGGATTTTCGATTGCCAATTTTCGATTTCCCTTATAGTATGATGTACAGTAACAACTCTTGCTAAATTTACACGCTGTTGCCAAATCATAGTTCAGTTTGAAAGAGGATGCGATATGAGAGATAAATATAAAACACTTCATATTCTTGAGGTCGTTTTGTTATTTATTGCTCTGGCTGGTCTTCCTCCGGGAAATTCCTGGGCGGAGGAAGACAGTAAGTATTTAGACGCCGTGCGTGAGTTTGCCGATAACGTCCTCAAATACGGCAGAGATACCTACGGGCCCAAGCACACGCATCTATTTGTCGACGTCCGTAATACCAATACTCAATAGTCGGTGAAATAGATACAGGAACAATAACAGAATTTGGGAGGATTCGCCATGAGGGGAAGAAAGCGAATACATATTGTGGCCATAGTGCTATGTGTGTGTCCCGTCGCCAGCATTGGGGCCAGCCGATACTCCTCATTTGAGGATACGATACCAGATGTGATCTTGGCCGGGCAATCAGATGTTCACCACCTTTTTGGCGGGTTTGTTGCGTTTGGCGGTGATGTGAATAACGATGGTTACGATGATTTCGCAGTAACGGCAAGTAGATTTAATGATTGCTCTGGACGTGCCTATCTCTATTTTGGTGGAAGAAATCGTGTTTATAAGCACGCGGACCATATTTTCGATGGCGAAGCTCCTGGAGATATTTTCGGCGAGTACATTATCTTGGCTGATTTGAACCAGGATAAGTATGCAGACGTGATTGTGGGAGCCCCTGGGCACAAAAACTGGCAAGGCCGCGTATATGTCTACTTCGGTGGGCCAGATATGGATGAGCATGTTGATATGGTCTTTGATGGGGAGCCGAAGAAGATTGGCTGGTTTGGTCGTGTGATTGACACTGCTGATATCGACAAAGATGGCTTTACAGACTTAGTTATTGATGCAGTTTTATTCAACGAGGACAGGGGACGAGCCTACCTTTACTACGGTGGCCGTCCCATGGATACTGTTGCAGATAAGATATTCGATGGGGAAAATCCCGGCGACTTGTTCGGTCGCGAGATGGATATGGGAGATGATGTCAATGGCGATGGGTATGGCGACATCATCTTCGGATGCCGCGCGTGGAAGGCTGGAAGAAGACAAGGTCGTCCTCAAGGTCGGGCGTATCTCTACTACGGTGGCCCCAAGGAAACTATTGATACGAAGTGCGATAAGGTCTTTACGGGTGAGTCCCCAGGAGACGCGTTCGGATCTTCGGTTTGCCTCTTTGATATTGATGGCGATGATTACGCGGAGGTCATGATTGGAGCACGGTTTTACAGACGCGGTCAGGGGCGCATGTATCTCTATTGGGGTGGGAAAGATATAGCTATTAAGCCAGAACTGATATTTGACGGGGAAGTGGTATCTGATGGCAAATGGGGAATGTGCTTTGGAGGTGACAATATAGATTGTGGGTACCTCAATGATGACGCGTATGGCGATATCCTGGTTGGGGCCTACAATGGCGGCAAGAGCAGAGATGGTAGGGTCTATCTTTATTACGGTGCTAAGAAGGACTCAATGGATGTAATTTGCGATCATACCTTTACTGGAGAGGGAGGGATGTTCGGTTGGAACACAGCCTTGGGGGACATAAATGGTGATCACCTGGCTGACTTGGTCATCAGCGCTTGCTTCTATCCAGGAAAGCGTGGGGTTCGTATAGGCAGAGCTTATGTGTATTACACCAAGCCGTTTCCGTCCGCTTCAGCTCAAATGCAACCGCAGTTTGTTCAAGAAGGCTCCAGCGATATGAAGCCACCCGGCTCTCTCCACAGAGCTTCTGCAAGAGGTGACATTGACCAGGTTAAAAGCCTTATTTCTTCCGGATCCAATATCAATGCTCTTGACCGTGATGATATGGTAACACCGTTACATCGGGCGGTCATTGCTGGTCAGAAAGATGTGGTGGAAGTCCTCCTTAGACATGGTGCTCGCATCGATGCCCTCGATAATATGGCCTTCACACCTTTACATCGTGCGGCCGAATATGGCCACACAGACATCGCCATGCTGCTCATCAATAGGGGAGCAGATATCAACAGAAGGGACAGTCTTTCCACCTCTGCTCTCCATCATGCATCAGAGAAAGGCCATCGTGACGTTGCAGCACTGCTAATAGCCAAGGGTGCGAATGTAAATGCAAAAGATGCGTACGGCTATACGCCTTTACATTGTGCTGCAGAGGCTGGTCATAAGGATATTGTCGAACTGCTTATTACCAAAGGTGCGGACGTAGATGCCAAAGACAACCAGGGCCGAACTGCCTTGTGGTATGCGAAACAGAAAGGCCACGAGGAAATCGTTGAACTGTTGCGTAAGCACGGAGCCAAAGAATAACGACGCCGCAGCGATAGAGTGAAAATCGTTGCCTTACACCCCATTCCCGACCCAAGATAAGGGATTTTCGATTACCGATTTTCGATTTTCCTTTTTGGTTTTTTGATTGAAAGCTCCATACCTGGACTGTAATACCTGGGATTATGACTCCTGATGAGTTAAAGAAAAGAACCAAACAATTTGGTTTGCGATTAATCCGACTTGAATCGGCATTCGGAAATCGTCAATCATTTAGAAATTCCAATAGTTTTGGGTGGACTTTTTTGTTAGACGCTATCACCTGAAATTGCTGAGATTCATAGCTTTCCAAATCGAGGGGAAAGATTTTTCCACCTTGCCAATCGGTAACGATAGCTCCGGCGGCCTCAGCGATTACAGTCCCGGCTGCTATATCCCATAGCTTCGGGTCAGAGGCAATAGTGGCTATAAGGCCGCCTTTTGCCACGTATGCCAACTGCAGTGCGGTTGTGCCTAAATTTCGGAATCTTGTTTGCTGCATAATTTCACAGACCCAACCCGGCACGCCATTATCAAAATGGCTATCCAGACCAATGCTTGAAAATTTATCCATTGTTTCTTCGCTTGCACTTATTCGCCTGCTACTCAATTGTGCCTCGCCGCCTTTGACAGCCGTGAACATTGATTCTGTGGCAGGCTCGAAAATCACACCTACAATCGGTTCGCCCTGGTATATCGCAGCGACGCTGTTTGTAAAGAAAAGCATGCGATGCGCAAAGTTGTTCGTTCCGTCTATCGGGTCGATGGCCCACCATATCTGCCGGTCGCCTCGTGGGGGCTGTTTGAAAATCTTGCCTTGGTCGCCTTCTTCGGCTATAAAGCCGTGGTCGGGATAGTTCTCTTTGATTCGGTCGATGATTATCTTCTGGCATCGGGCATCTGCCTGGGTTACGAGTTCGGTGCCGTTCTTCACCGAGGCCTTGATATAGTTGATTTCTTCCATTGCGCGCTGGCCGGCCAGACGTGCCGACACGATAGCTGTTTCCAGCATACTGCTCAAATCTCTCTGCTCTAATGGCATATTCGTATCTCACAACGCATACTTCGAATTTTTTTCAATAACTAACGGTTATTAGTCGTTTCTTGACAGAATTACCCAGTTGCTTTATTCTAACGTAGTTATGCCAACAAGCCAACAGGTAAATAAGTTGAAAATTTTTATCCGAGCGTCTTCTCGCCAGCGAATGGCAGCGGTGATTGTTTGCTTGGCGGTGATCGGTTTCTTCGGATTATTTGCACTGGCGGGACATTATAATATTGATATGGGGCGGTGGCTTGGCTACTGTGGGTTCAAGCAAAGATACGGGCTGCCGTGTCCAACCTGCGGAATGACCACTGCGACACTTGCCTTCGCCCAGGGCAAAATCTTCGAGGCGTTTTATATCCAGCCGGCCTGTGCGTTATTATGTTGTGTGCTGGTGGTTATAGGGTTTTTGGCTTTTCTTATAGCCGTTTTTGGGCTGTATTTCCGCTTTTTAGAGCGTTTTTTTAGGGAGGTTAAAGTAAAGTACATTATTTTAGCCCTAATAGTTATTATCGCTGCCGGCTGGGCGGTAACGTTGGCTCGGGCACTGGCAGCAGGTAATTGACTATTGAGAAAAATCAACCACAGATTTCACTGATTAGCACGGGATTTTATTGCTTTGTAGGAAATAAGGTTGGATTACTGCTTCCCGCTTCCCGATCGGAGTCGAGGACAGGCTTCGCGGGCACAGGCAGAGAAATACGGGGGAAAGCATTGGGGCGTCGTCGTGCCGACGACGGCTAAACAAAAACCCCGCAATAACAATAAATTGAGGGGCTAAATATATTTGACAGTGTTGAAAAAGGTTTATAATTCGACAGATTTTGCTTGACGGGGAAGTAGATAATTTGGTATAGATAATATTAGTGAAGCTTGCGCCTGCATAGTCCGACATCTGTGTATTTTGGTCTCCCTGCCTGTCTCGGCGCGTCAAGGCCGAATGAGTCGGAGCGGGGCCGAGCCAAGACGGGCGGATGCAATTTCTGCCGGGCTGCGGCGGGCAAGCCCCGACGAGTAGTTTTTCGAATAGAGGAGGAGTTATTATGCACGGCACATAGTTGCAGCGAATGCGATGTGCTGAGCGGTTATGTTTTTGCATTTCAATTAACAATCTATATTAATTTTATGAAGGAGGACTATTATGTGTAAGCAATTGATTTACCTTGTAGCTTTTGCTTTGGTGCTGAGTGTGGCAGGTAATGCCTCGGCCGATATCATCGCACACTGGAGGCTTGATGACGGTTCCGGCACCATGGCTGTGGACTCTGTCGGCAATAATGATGGAACCCTGCGGGGCGACCCAACCTGGACAGCCGGCTGGATAGGCGCCGCGCTGGAGCTCGACGGCGATGATTATGTGGAATGCGGGAATAGTGATGAATTAAATATCACGGAGCAAGTTACACTCTCAGCATGGATAAGACCTGACCCGGACTTTAACTACCCCGACTGGTCCGGCATTATCATGAGGGGCGGGCCAAATATTGACACCTTTGCATTTTACTATAATGGACCCAACAGGCAGCTCGGATTTAAGACAACCGGCACTACTCCACCTTGGATGGCCATAGCAGCCAACGGTCTTTTCGACGGCGAATGGCATCACGTCGCTGCAGTGTACGATGGGGCAAGAAAGCCCGTATACTTAGATGGTGAAGAGATCGGAGCAATGGATTCTACTGGTATGATAGAGACCAGTAGCGGCCGTTTACTTCTGGGGGCCGGAAGAGATATGAACCCGCCGACCCATCATCTTGTCGGTTTGATAGATGACGCACGTATTTACGACGAGGCGCTGCCGCCGGAAAAGATTCAGGGTACTATGCAAGGTGGTGAAGGATATCCGTATGCTTTGGGTGCCGTCCCGAAAGATGGTGCCCTGCATGAGGATACATGGGTAAATCTTTCCTGGAAGGCGGGAGATACTGCGGCCTCGCACGATGTATATTTGGGCGATAATTTTGACGATGTTAATGACGGTGCCGAGGGCACGTTCCATGGCAATCAGACCTCAACGTTTTTAGTTGCCGGCTTTCCCGGATTTCCTTTCCCGGACGGTCTTGTTCCAGGAACAACTTACTACTGGCGGATTGATGAGGTTGAGGCTGATGGTGCTACAAAATACAAAGGCCACATCTGGAGCTTTTCGATTCCTCCCAGGACCGCCTATGCACCCGACCCGGCTGATGGTGCCGAGCTTATAGAGACGGATATGCAGCTTAGCTGGACGGCAGGTTTCGGTGCAAAATTGCACACCATCTATTTCGGCGAAAACTTTGATGATGTGAACAACGCAACTGGTGGACTCCAACAGGGAATTACAATTTATAAACCCGGTCCACTTAAATTTGCTGAGACTTACTACTGGCGTGTCGATGAGTTTGATGCCATTGAGACATATAAAGGCGACGTCTGGAGCTTTACTACTCAGGGCGCCGTTGGAAGCCCGGACCCGGCTAATGGTGCTGTGGATATAAAGCATACACCGATTCTTACCTGGTCGCCGAGTGTCTATGCCGCTTCGCATCAGGTCTATTTCGGCGCTGATGAAGATGCCGTGAAAAATGCCGATACAGGTTCACCAGAGTACAAAGGCACAAGGGACCTTGGTTCCGAGAGCTATGAACCCGGAAAACTTGAATGGGATGCCACTTATTATTGGCGAATTGATGAGGTCAATAACGTCAATCCCGACAGTCCGTGGACAGGGAAAGTCTGGAGCTTTACCACAGCCGACTTCCTTGTCGTGGACGACTTTGAGTCCTACAACGACATTGACCCCCCTGACCCCCAGAGCAACAGGATATTTGAAGCGTGGCCGGACGGATACGACGACCCGACAAACGGAGCTCTCGTTGGTAATGACCTTCCTCCCTATGCCGAGCAAAGTATTGTTCACAGCGGCATCCAGTCGATGCCGTATATCTACGACAACAGTGTTGGGAACTCTGAGGCAACTCACACGCTGACCTATCCGCGTGACTGGACCGAAAAGGATGTTAACACATTGACACTTTCGTTCAGGGGTGATACGAGTAACGCTGCTGAGCGGATGTATATTGCTCTCAACGGCAGCGCGGTGGTCTATCATGATAATCCGAATGTAACGCAGATACCTATCTGGACGGGGTGGAATATCGACCTGCAGGCCTTTGCAGACCAGGGCGTGGACCTTACTAATGTCAACACAATTGCTATTGGTTTTGGTGACAAGGCCAACCCCATAGCAGGTGGTTCAGGTAAGATGTACTTCGATGATATTCGATTGGCTACCGCCGCGGCCCGTGTCGGAAGGGTCCTGTTGTTTGCAGAGGATTTCGAGAGTGTGGTTTTGGGAACGACCGTGGAGGAGTCCGCGGGCACCGAAGAGGTCTGGACGAACACGCCACCCGACGGTTGGATCGTTGACAATAGCGGCGTTCCTGGCGTCGGAGATCCGGCTGTGGATGGTGTTACCGAGTGGGCCGGCTGGGCCTTCGTAAAGAGAGATTGGTGGTTCACAGTCGACCCTCAAGGCCGTGACAACTTCCAGTTAGGGCAGGACACTATTGCTGTGGCCGATCCGGATGAGTGGGATGACAGTGCTCACCCCGCGGGCTACAACGTTGCAGAGGACCCCTATGATACCTGGCTCAGCACGCCTGAAATTGATATCTCCGATGTTGAGGCCGGTACGGTTCAGCTCGAGTTCGATTCTAGCTGGCGCCCGGAGTTCGACGGCGACTATCACCAGAGCGCGATTGTAACCGTCGCCTTTGATGGAGGGGAGGAGATTGAACTGCTCTTGTGGTTGTCAGACCCGAGTTCTCCGAAGTACAAGCCCGAAAATCTTGCCTACGAGAACGAGACGGTTGTGATCGAAGTGGATAATCCCTCATGGGCGAAGAGTATGGTTTTGACGTTCGGTTTGTTTGACGCCGGCAATGACTGGTGGTGGGCGATTGACAACATCAAAATCAGTGGCCTTGATAAATAGAAAGTCATCGTCCTTTCCGAGGATGGGAAGGTTAACTTCAAGGACTATATTTTCCTTGAAGGGCAAGTGGCTGGTTTGGTATAAACGAATAGTAAAGCTTGTGTCTGCACAGATCCTTCCCTGAGCGAAAAAAGCTTGCCTTGAGCACAGCCGAAGGGTCGAATGGGCGGGCATTTGTGGCTTTGAGGCCATCCACCCCGTTTCGGCTTGGCTCGTCAAGGCCGAGCCAGTCGGAGCGAGGCCGAGCCAGGACGGGCAGGCACAATTTTGTAGTTTGTTTATAGAGTTATGCAAAATTGAGGTTAGGCATATATTATTTAAGAAAATCAGGTTTTTGGTTTTCTTTAATAATCAAATAATTGCTCGCTTAACAAAAATTTACTGTTTGAAAAGAAAAAATAAAAAGACCAATTTTTTCTTTTCAAAGTATGCCTAACCTCCATTTTGTGGAAGCCTTTAGTTTGTCTATTTAGAGGAGGAGTTATTATGCGAGGCACAGAGTTGCAGCGAAGGCGTCGTGCCTGGTGGTTATGTATTTTGCATTTCAATTAACAACCTATATTTATATTTTGTAAGGAGGACTATTATGTCTAAAAAATTGATTTATTTGTTTTCTTTTGTTTTGGTGTTAGGAGTAACTGCAGGCGTGACGAATGGCAGAAGTCTCTGGGCATATTACCCTATCAATGAGAACGACTTAAATGACTATTCAGGTAATGGGCACCATGGAACGGCAGTAGACGGCCCGGTAACGGTACTCGATGCCGAAAGAGGTTGGGTTGTTGCCTTTAACAATCAGCCCAGTCTGCCGAGCCGTATTAACTGCGGAACCGACGACCCCTCGGCCGGAGGCGAATTGTCCGTTTCTGTCTGGATAAAATGGGATGGATTGAACGGTAACTGGCAGGGGATGGCCGGTAAAAGCCTCCAATATGGACAAAGAAGGTGGATACTCCAGCTTCGTGACTCCGATGGATTCATCCAATGGGGAGGTACAGACTCGGAGAACCTGGATATATGGAGCGATGTTGCTCCGGCAATAGGTGAGTGGCAGCACGTGGCCGGGACAAGCGATGGAAGCTATGCAAAGGTCTTTATCAACGGTGAGATAGTTGGTGAAGGGCCAAGTGGATTCAGCCCCGATTCTGCCGTGGAGGCAAATGTTACACTCGGTTTCGGGGAAGACCGCGATGACTACGACGAATCATTGAACGGCCTTATGGATGAAATCTACATCTACAGCCGGACGCTGTCGGATAACCAGATAGTGGACCTGTTTCACGGTATCCCTGCATCGTTTGTAAAGGCCGATGACCCGAACCCGGCTAATGGTGCTCTTCATACCGATACATGGGCGAACCTCTCGTGGTCACCAGGAGATACTGCGGTCTCGCACGATGTATATGTTGGCGATAATTTTGACGATGTGAACGACGGCATCGCAGACACTTTCCATGGCAACCAGAACGCGATGTTTATTGTTGTTGGCTTTCCCGGATTTCCTTTTCCGGACGGCCTTGTTCCGGGTATGACTTACTACTGGCGGATAGATGAAGTCGAGGCCGATGGTACTACAATACACAAAGGCAATGTCTGGAGCTTTACAGTTCCCCCTAAGACTGCCTATGCACCAGACCCGGCTGATGGTGCCGAGTTGGTAGAACCGGATGTGCAGCTTAGCTGGACGCCAGGTTTCGGTGCAAAACTGCACACCGTTTACTTCGGCGAGAATTTTGACGAGGTGAACAACGCCGATGGTGGACTCCCACAGGGAGTGACAACCTATACACCTACCGACCCACTTAAAATGGCTAAGAGTTATTACTGGCGGGTAGATGAATTCGATGTCATCGACACGCATAAAGGCAACGTCTGGAGCTTTACGACTGAGGGCGCCGTCGGAAGCCCGGACCCGGCTAATGGCGCTGCGGATGTAGAGCATACACCGGTTCTTACCTGGACGCCGGGAGTCTATGCCGCTTCACATCAGGTCTTTTTCGGCGCTGACGAAGATGCAGTGAAAAATGCCGATACAAGTTCACTGCAGTACAAAGGCACTGGGAACCTTGGTTCCGAGAGCTATGAACCAGAAAAACTCCTGTGGAATACCACCTACTATTGGCGTATTGATGAGGCCAATAACGCCAATCCAGACAGTCCCTGGACAGGCATCCTCTGGAGCTTTACGACAGCCAACTTCCTTGTCGTGGACGATTTTGAGGACTATGACACCGGCGAGAACCAGATATGGTACGCCTGGAAAGACGGGCTTGGTTATGGTACGCTGGGTACTGAACCCTACTCTGGCGGTAACGGAACCGGCTCGGCCGTAGGCGACGAAAGCACTCCTTCTTATACAGAGGAAACTATCGTTCACGGAGGCAGCAAATCGATGCCTGTATTCTACGACAACAGCGTCTCAATGTATTCAGAGGTGGAGAAGACGCTGACTTATCCGCGTGACTGGACCGAGGATGGTATTACCACTTTATCGATTTGGTTCAGAGGCATTTCGGATAACGCTACCGAGACGTTGTATGTTGCCCTCAATGGCAGCGCGGTCGTCTCTTATGATAATCCTGATGCAGCACAGATAGCCACCTGGACAGAATGGACTATTGACCTGCAGGCATTTGCTGACCAGGGTTTGAACCTGGCTAATGTCAATACTATTGCCCTCGGGTTAGGTAATAAGAAAAATCCGCAGGCTGGTGGTTCTGGTACAATGTACTTTGACGATATTCGGCTGTATCCACCCCCGCCGGAACCAGAGCCGGCACCATAATCTAAGATTTAAGTGTCAACTAAGATTATGTGGTTAATGTAGCAGATTTGTGTCACCTGTACCTGCGGTTACACAAGTGCAGGCAATTCGGGGCCTATACCAATACGGTATAGACCCCCTTTTTAAATAATAATTGACTATTTGAATTGAGATTCTTCCCCTTCGACCCATTCGGCTACCCCTTCGACTTCGCTCAGGGCTTCGGCTAATTCAGGGCAGCCCTGTGGGCTAAACAAAACGGTATAAATCCCGTGTGAAATGCGAGATTAAATATAAAAGGAAGGCGTTTGTTAGGTCCTTAATATAGTTCCTAAATCATCCATTTCCTTCTTTGCTTCCTTCTTCTTTGTCTTATGCTTTCCCCTTAAGGCGTTTATTTTTTCATTAGCCTTGTCCTGCAATGCGCCGGACTGACGGCCTTTATCAATCATTTCCTCGAGGTTGATTATGCCGGTATCATAGAGTTTCCAGAGGTGCTCATCAAGAAGCTGCATGCCGAGCTTTTTGCCGGTTTGAATGCTGGAATCAATTCGGTAAGTTTTGTTCTCGCGAATAAGATTGGCAATGGCAGGTGTTACAACCATAAACTCATAAGCTGCAATTCTTCCCCTGCCGGTAGCTAAAGGACAAAGTGCCTGGCTGAGAACGGCTATCAAATTGCTGCTTAACTGAATTCGAATTTGCTCCTGCTGGTCTACGGGAAAGACATCAATCAATCTGGTAATGGTTCCTGCGGCGCTCGTGGTGTGTACTGTGCTGAAGACCAGGTGTCCGGTCTCGGCGGCCCTGACGGCAGATTCGATTGTTTCGAGGTCGCGCAATTCCCCAACCAGAATCACATCAGGGTCCATTCTCAAAACTCGTCTTAGGGCCTCGCCAAAGCTGGGAACATCAACGCCGACTTCCCGCTGGTTAATAATAGATTTTTTATGCGGGTGATAATATTCTATCGGCTCTTCAACGGTTATAATATGGCGGTCAAAGTTTTCGTTAATGTAGTTTATCATACAAGCGAGTGTGGTTGTCTTGCCACATCCGGTTGGGCCTGTAACCAGGAACATCCCTCTGGGCCTGCGGCACAGAGCGGCACAAATCTTGGGCAAACCTATCTCCTCAAAGGTCATAATCGTTGTCGGGATACGACGCATGACTATGGAGATATTGCCTTTCTGTCGAAAAACAGACACGCGAAATCTTGCTACATCGCCATAAGCAAAACCAAAGTCGGTTCCGCCCTCTTCCTGAAGCTCCTGTTGATTTCGGTCAGGTGTGACGCTTTTCATTAAAGCGGTGGTATCATCAGGTTCGAGCACCTTGGTTTCCAGTGACCTGAGCGTCCCATCTATCCTCAATACAGGCGGCCGGCCGGTAACAAGATGTAAATCGGAAGCCTCTTGCGCAACACAGGCCTCGAGTAATCTGTCCATATTAACTGTTGCCATTTAAGAATCCTCAATAAGTATATTTGGTTTAACTGACCACCGCACCTTCGGTCTGGGTTATCCTGACGACTTCGGCCGGTGTGGTTGTTCCTTTGAATATTTTGAGCTTCCCGTCTTCCATCAGCGTTCTCATGCCGCTTGCTTTTGCAGCCTTTCTCAACTCGGTAGTAGGAGCCTTTGCAAAAGCCAGCTCTCTTAGCTCATTGTTCATTTCAAACATTTCGAATATGGCGATACGTCCTTTATAGCCGGTATGCTGGCATTGACTACAACCGGCTCCTTTATAGACGGGTTGTTTTTCGAGGTCATTGGTGGTGATATTCAGTGACCGTAAATTATATGGGTCCGGATTTTCGTCAACCACCTTACATTTTTTACAAATGATTCTTACAAGTCTCTGTGCCATAATGGCCTGTATCGAGCTTGCTACGAGAAAGGGCTTGACTCCCATATCTATCAGACGCGTAATCGCGCTTGGTGCGTCATTTGTGTGCAAAGTGCTGAAAACGAGGTGTCCAGTAAGTGCGGCCTGAATTGCGATATCAGCGACAACGCCGTCACGGATTTCGCCGACCAGTATGATATTCGGGGCCTGCCGCAACATTGCTCTTAGAATCCTGTCAAAGGTCAACTCGATTTCTTCTTTGACCTGGCACTGATTCATTCCGTCGAAGTTGTATTCGACGGGGTCTTCGGCGGTGACGATTTTCTTATCCGGCTTATTAAGCTCCTGCAATGCGGCATACAACGTTGTGGTTTTGCCACTACCGGTTGGGCCTGTAACCAAAAAGATGCCGTTCGGTCTTTTGATTATCTTCTGGAATTGCTCATAATTGTCATGTTCAAAGCCCAGTGACTCAATACCGATGTTGACCGCATCGCGGCGCAAAAGTCGCAGTACTATACTTTCTCCGTGGTTGCCCGGCAAAGCCGAGACACGAAAATCGATGTCCTGGCCTCCTATCGTACGTTTAATACGACCATCTTGCGGCAACCTTTTCTCGGCAATATCCATACCCGAGAGAATTTTAAGGCGGGTAGTCAACGGTGCCTGCATATTCTTGGGAATATTGTCTCTTTCCAAACAGATACCGTCGATGCGGTATCTTATGCGTACCCTATCTCCCATTGGTTCAACGTGTATATCGCTTGCCCTCATGTAATAGGCATTGTCAACTATCAGATTTACTAATCTGATAATCGGCGCATCATCATCGCCAGCTGCAGCCTGGCCCCGGAGTGCTTCGGCCTGCAACTCGTCGCCGACCTCGGCAAGCTCGGCAGCAGTTGCGTCGATACTATGCCTTAGCCTGTCGCTTTCTTCCTTTTTTGTCTGGTCAAAGGAATCCTGGATGTAGGAGCGAATCTTCGAAAGGTTTGCAACACAACACTCCAGTTCGGTATTCAAGCGGAACCGAATTGCGTCCATCATCTCCAGGTCCAGCGGGTCGCTAATAACCACTCTCAATTTGCCGTTGTTCATACCCAGAGGCAGGACATTATGCCTTTTCATAAGCTCCTGTGGAATCAACTTAGCGGCATCCTGCGGGATGCTAGTTTTGTCCAGATCTATGTATTCTAAGTCAAACTGCTTTGCGATTGCCTTTGTAAGAGTATCCTCATCTATCAGGCCATGTTCAAGCAATATCTGGCCGAGCCGTTTGTTATTTGTTTTGGAAGTCTTAATGGCATCAATGAGAGCCTGCTTTTCTACAAGCCCCGCTTTGTATAATATTTCACCTAAACGTTTTCGCTGCTTTGCCATATTCTCCTCATAATCCTGCTAATGCCGATAATCACTATTATAACATTTCCAACACAGTTAGTCAAATATTCAATTTCATTCTGAGCATATTCAGAGCAGTTTGTGCCGCTCTAAGGCGTATAAACCGCCTATCGCCCGAGAAAAGGCAGCGTTTGGTATCCCAGCCATTATCGGAATCTATACTGATATATACCAGCCCCACGGGTTTTTGTTCGGTTTGGCCGGCTGGACCGGCTATGCCGGTTATGCCAATTGAAAAATCTGTTCGGGCTTTTTTTCTGGCGCCCTGGGCCATAGCCTGAGCGACCTGCTCGCTGACAGCGCCGTATTTTTCAATCAAATCGGAAGGTACGCCAAGTTCGCCGGTCTTTGCGGTGTTGCTGTAAGTAACCCAGCCGTGCGTGAAATATCCGCTTGCTCCGGGGATATCGGTCAGCAGCTTGGCTAAGGTGCCGCCTGTGCAAGATTCGGCTACGGCAATAGTCATTTTTTGCCGGGCTAATTTTTCGCCGACCACCTCGGCTAAAGCCTGCTCCTCTGTGCCGTAAACCAGCTCTCCGAGCTTATTCCGCAGCGATTTTTCACTTTCTTCGGCCATTTGATGGGCCTCATCTTTGTCTTTCGCGGTAGCGGTAATTGTCAGGGTGATTATACCATATTTGGCCGTGCAGTCTATCAATGGATTCCTTTCTCTTTGCATAAGCGGGCCGAGTAATTCAGCGATGTTTGATTCGCCTGTTCCGAAGCACTTTAGTTTTCGCACTACCACAGCCTGCGTGCCGGCGAACCTCTGAAGCTCCGGAAGGACCGATTCGGCAAACATTTGTTTCATTTCCGACGGAACACCCGGTAAAGATATAAGCAATTTGCCTTTTACTTCGGCTATAATGCCGGGGGCTGTGCCAAGAGGGTTTGCAAGTGCCTTTGCGCCGGCAGGTATGTATGCCTGAATCTTATTCTTTTCGGACATTTGCAAATTCCGCTTAGTGAAAAAATTCTGAATTCTGTCCAGAAGCCCCGTTTGCAATTGCAATTCGACCCCGAGGAAGTTCGCCAAACCCTGGCGGGTCAAATCATCACCGGTCGGGCCCAGCCCACCGGTAGCCAGAACTATATCAGCATCAGCACTTGCTAAATTGAATGCACGTACAATCGCATCCATATCATCGCCGACAGTATAGGAGTTGACAACGGGTATGCCGATTGACAGCAGCTCGCTGCTTAAATATGTGGTATTAGTATCTACCGTTTGACCGCTGAGCAGCTCATTGCCAATGCTGACGATACTTGCTTTTTTCATAGGTCTAATCATTGCTCTATGTTATTGTGGTAGTTATAGGTCAGGCTCTGGTCTTGCCGCCTGAAACATTAATAACAGTACCGTGAATATAACCGGCACGTTCGGAGGCCAAAAAGCATACCGTGCTGGCAATTTCGCTAAGTTTACCACTCCTTCCCAAAGGTATGGCAGCTTCTTTGTAACGCCGGTGCAATTCTTCAACGGTAATTCCACGGGTGTAGGCCAGGGCGCGTTCGTACTCGTTGGAGCGCAAAGCGGTCGCTTCGAGGATCCCCGGTGCAATGCCGACAATACGGACATTCTGTTTGCCGAGCTCCTTTGCCCAGGACCTGGTAAGATTGTAAACGGCTGCCTTTGTGGCGGCATAGACACTTTGACCTTCCGAACCTTCCATACCGGATTCGGAGGCCATATTGATTATGACACCCCCCTTACCAGACTGAATCATAACTCGTGCAACGGCCTGAGCACATAAAAAAATGCCTTTTTGGTTTACTAAAACAACCTTGTCCCAAATCTCCTCTGTCAGCTCCTCTTTGCCGGCGGGGTCAACAAGCAATCTTGGGATATTTATCCCGGCGTTGTTGACCAATATATCAATGCCGCCAAAGGCATCGAGAACTGTCTGTATCATGGCTTCAACACTTGATTTGTTAGTTACGTCGGTTGTCGTCGAGATATGATTGGTGCCGAATTTACCCTTTAAGGCCCCGGCAAGCTGTTTAGCGCCCTGCTCGTCTATATCAGCAACGACAACTTTTGCTCCGACTTCTGCTAATCCTTCACAGACGGCTTTGCCGAGGCCGCAGGCCCCTCCTGTAACGATTGCGACTTTTCCTTCCAGATTGAGCCAGCTCATTGAGTTTAATCTCCAAAAAAAATTTGGTTAATTAATTAATTGGTTGATTGGTGAGTGGTAAGTGGTTATCAGAGTATCAGGTGACCAGGTAGTGGGTATCAGGTTACCAGGGTATCAGAGTAAATTTGTCTTTTCCTGATTCCCTGATTTTCTGATTCCCTGCAACCTGATATCCTAATAACCTGATAATCTACTCACCACTTACCTACACGCTAATCATAGCTTTTATTACGCCATCGCGATAGCCGGCAACCAGGTCGAATGCTTTCTTCGTCTCCTCAAGCCCAAAGCGATGGGTTATCATAAAATCAGCATTAATTTTGCCGGAAGCTAATAAATCAATGGCAATCTGTGTACAATGGTTTTGTCTTCTGATGTTTACAATCGTGATTTCCTTTCTGCGTAACTTATCAATATCGAAAGAGACTCTTTCCGTGCGGGGGCTGCCTATAAGCACGAGCTTCCCGCCCGGTTTAATCATCACGAGGGCCTGGTCGATTGTTTCCTGTTGGCCGGCACATTCGAAAACAACGTCCATCCCGGCAGGCTGTCGCTGAAGAATTTCTTTGACTATGTCCTGTTTATTCGGATTGCCGACCCAGGTTGCACCACCTTGTTTTGCGCCCTCAATGCGCCCATCGATTTTCTCGGTCATGTAACAGGCACGTGCATTGTCAGCGTTGACGTTGAGCAGACAGCTTAGGCCTATTGGCCCTGAACCGAGAATCGCCACGTCGGCATCTTTCGGTAAGCAGGCTTTTTTGACGGCATATACACCTATGGATAATGGTTCACACAAAGCTCCCTGCTCAAGCGTAATCGCCCCATTGGTTGGAAAGCAGCACTCCTGCGGCATAATAAGATATTCGCATAAACAGCCACCGCCCTGTCCCGGTGCGCCAAGAAAACGGACATTATGACAGGTGTTTTCTCTGCCCTGGAGGCACTGGTCGCACTGGTGGCACGATGCAGCCGGGTCCACCACTACCTGGTCGCCGGCTTTGACGTGGGTAACTGAGCTGCCGACAGCTTCGACTGTTGCGGAACATTCATGGCCTATTATGAAAGGATACTCGACAATTTGCTCGCCGATTCTGCCGGTCTCGTAGTAGTGTACATCGGAGCCGCAAACACCCACCCTTTCAATTTTCAAAAGTACATCTGTTTCTTTCTTGAGAGCCGGCTCCGGCATATCTGTAAGTTCCATTTGTTTCAAAGCGGTTAACACAACTGCTTTCATATGTTCTCTCCTGTAACAAGACTTTTGCAAAATTGAGGTTAGGCATACTTTGGAAAAAAAATTGTTTTTTGATCTTTTCTTTTTAAACAGTAAGTCCTTTTCTAATAAAAAGATAGCTAATTATTTAAGAAAATCGAAAAAGCCGATTTTCTTAAATAATATATGCCTAACCTCAATTTTGCAAAACCTTGCTTGTAATAAACACATTCATTTTCCGCCATAACTATTTAACAGGAATCAGCTTTATCTCAAAGAGTTTTGGCCAAAACTTTCCAGTCACAAATAGCCGACCATTTTTATGGTCGTACGCAATACCGTTGAGAACATCGACCGGCCAGCTATAGTCTTGCTGAGCTAAGAGTCCTTTCATATCTATCCAACCAATCACCCGGCCTGTCTCGGGCGCAATTCTCGCGATGCGTTCCGTAGGCCAGATATTGGCATAGATTTGACCTTCGACATATTCGAGCTCGTTAAGCCCCCACACGGGAATATTGTGGTCATATACTTTAATCCGGCTGACTTGCTCAAACGTTTCAGGGTCTAAGAAATACAATGTTGGTGTGCCGTCACTCATTATTAAATGACTGCCGTCGTGTGTTATTCCCCAGCCCTCGGTTGGGTAATTGAATTTTCGCAGCAGCTCAAAGGTGTCTTTGTTGTAAACAAAGCCAATGTTTTCCTTATACGTTAACTGGATGATATTGTCTCCATAAATGGTAATACCTTCGCCGAAGAATTTGGTTAATAGCTGGTGCATTTGCAGGACGCTGCCTGTTTCTAATTCGACTTTGCGCAATGTCGAACGTCCGTAAAGTCCTGTTCCTTCATATAAAACGCCATCTTCGAAAACCAGCCCTTGCGTGAAAGCGTTTCGGTCGTGAGGAACAGTATTGACGACTTTATAAGTGTAGGTCGTGGGAATTTCCGGATTTTTGGAGTCCCGATAGAACAGGACTAAAAGAACTACTAATATAATTATAAATACCGGAATGAATAACTTTAAGGATCGATTCACAAATATCGCCTTCTACCCCGCACCAATTGTCCCTTTGAGAAAGCCCTGCTCTACCGACTGCCTTGTCTCGTCCCTGCTCGGGTTCAATTGGTGCGGGGCTAAACATTGAACCTGAAATTAATAATGTCACCGTCCTTGACGACGTAATCTTTTCCTTCGAGACGGATTTCACCGGCGGCTTTGAGGGCTTTTTCGTCGCCGAGGGCTTTGAGGTCGTCGAAGGCAAAAGTTTCAGCCCTGATGAAACCTCGCTTAATGTCGGTGTGCACTTTGCCAGCCGCGTCCAGCGCTACTGTGCCCTGTTTAATTGGCCAGGCACGCAACTCATTCGAGACCACTGTTAAAAAGCTGATTAGGCTCAAGGCCGAATAGCAGCTCTTGACGAACTTACTTGCTGCCGATTCGGTGATACCCATATCAGCCATAAACTCGACCCTGCTTTCAGCGTCTAACTGCGACAGCTCGTGTTCCAGCTTGGCACAGATTGTAACGACCGGCACAGAACTATCAATCTCGCTGCCGAAATCAAACTCTGTATCCAACTGGTCCTCGCCAATGTTTATTGCAACTGCCATCGGCTTTAAGGTCAGGAATCCGAGAGACTTAATCATTTCGCTCTCGGCTTCGGTTTCGACAGCGGAGCTTATGGGCCTTTCTGATTCTATTGCTTCCTGCAATTTTTCTTGCAGGGCCAATTCAGCCTTATCGTGGGCCTGGGTCTTGGTCGGCTTGTGGACCTGCTTCTCGAGTTTTTCGATGCGGGTAGCTACAAGCTCAAAATCTGCAAGCAGCAGCTCAGTTTTCAATTCCGCCAAATCTCCGGTCGGGTTTACTGTATTTCGATAAGGAGGTACCGCCGGATTTTCAAAGGCACGTACTACGAGAACCAGCAGGTCAACGGTCCTTATCTGGTTAATCAGGCGCCTGGCGGCAGCTCGGCCGTGCTCATCAGTAAAGTTCAAGCCCGGCAGGTCAAGACAATCGACTGTGGCGTGGGTGGTTTTCTTAGGCTTGTAGTATTCTCTCAGCCAATCGAGTCTTACATCCGGGACAGGCACAATGGCTTCTTCAATTGCCGTCGAGCCGGGAGGCGGGATAGTCTTGCCGCTGACGGCAGACAAGATAGTGCTCTTGCCGGATTGTAACAGGCCAAGTAGAGCAACTTTCAATTATATAGCTCCTTATTTATAAAAATGCTTTTGCAGAACTTATTACTTATAAACGCTACTTCCATAACAGTCATACGCGACAATAGCGGGGAAATCAACTACCTGCAGTTTTCTTACGGCCTCGGTGCCAAGGTCTTCGTAGGCGATTACTTCAGCGGCAACAATGTGCTTGCTCAATAGCGCCCCCGCCCCACCGATAGTAGAAAGATGAACAGCCCCATATTTTTTCAGGGCATCTCTGACCTGGTCGCCTCGATATCCCTTTCCGAGCATTGCTTTGAGGCCGTTGGCGAGCAGCTTCGGACTGAAGGCGTCCATTCTCGATGAGGTCGTTGGGCCAGCAGCGCCGATTACCCTTCCGGGCCGGGCAGGCGTGGGGCCGACAAAATAAATAATCGCTCCTTCAAGCGGAAATGGTAATTCCCGGCCCGCTTCTATCGCCTCGAACAATCTTTTATGCGCCATATCCCGAGCAGTATAGATTTCGCCGGTGATAAGGACTTCATTACCAGCTTTTAACGAACGCACATCGGTCTCTGTCAAAGGCGGCTGCAATTTCTTTTTTTCGCTCATATTTTTTGACTTTTTCTACTGTTAATAACACCCCCCAAAAACAAGCCTTAGACGAACTCAGGCCGGGGTTTGAGGATGCCACACCAAGTTCTACTAATAACACAAATCTCAAAAATACAGACTTTTACACTATATCACTAATTTTGCGAGTTGAAAAGACTCAAAAATCTGTTTAAAATACAATAAGAGGGCCAGTGTTACTTGTTATTGCTATAGTCCGGAACTTTGGCGGCTCGTTTCTTTAAAATTCGATGTTGCTGTCAGTCCAGGCGCGGTATAATAGTTTTATGGCTAAATATCCGATATTTCTGGAATTGAGCGGTCGCCGCGTGGTCGTGGTTGGCGGTGGAGCGGTTGCTGTACGCAAAGCTCAAGCACTGTTAGCTGCGGGTGCCCGGCTGGTTGTGGTAGCCCAGCGGATTGATAATATGCTGACGGTTCTTTGCCGGGGAAAAAAAGCTGAATTAATAAAATCCAAGTATTCAAAAGATTATCTTGCAGGTGCGGTGCTTGCCATAGCCGCAACAAACAATCATAAACTCAACAGGCGGATATATAAGGATTGTCAGGAATTGGAGGTTTTGTGTAATGTAGTTGATGAGCCGGAGCTTTGTGATTTTTTCGTGCCGGCTGTTGTCAGGCGCGGCGACCTGCAGGTAGCTATAGGCACTGAAGGACATTGCCCTGCTTACGCCGGTCATATAAGAAAGAAGCTGGAAGAGATTTTCACCGAAGAACACGGCCAATTCCTCGCTGAGCTGGAGACGATTCGAAAACAGATTATCGAAGGCGTGGCGGAACCCACCGAACGGAAAGCCCTGTTGGGGGAGTTAGCAGATGATAAGTCGTTCGAATATTTTCTCGAAAACGGGCCGGCTCAATGGCGAACCTTTGCTGAGGAGCTTGTCAATAAAGTCCCACTTTCGCGGGAATGACGTAAAGAATATCGAACATCGAACAAGAAATATCGAAGTAAGAAGTTGAGATTGCCGCACATCGCTTCGCAATGACTTTTTCAATAGATTCCTCGGCTCCGCCCCAGTGCTTTCTTGCGAAAGCAAAAACGGGGGTAACGCAGGCACAGGTGCGAAAGCAAGAACGGGGGCTGCGCTCGGAATGATGGTGGTGTATGTCGCGCTCGGAAAGATGTTTGCATTTAAGCTTCGATTTTGTCAATTACCACTTGTACGTACTTTTGGCGGTGGCCTATGCGCCTTTTGCTGTTTTTGCGTCTGCGTAAGTGGGTCGGATAGAGCTTTTCGCCCTTGACGACGGCATCCTGAGCCGTGGTCTTAAATGAGGCAATAACCTTGGCACCTTTCAAGAACGGGGTGCCGATTTTGACCTTTTCACCGTCCTTTACAAATACGACTTTATCCAGCTCGATTGTTTTGGCATCGGGCGAGATATCTGTCAGGTCGATATTTAAACAATCGCCTTCGGCGACTTTATATTGCTTTGAGCCTTGTTCAATTACTGCATACATTTCAAAAAACTCCCGTCTTTTATACGCTAAAAAACCGAAAAGAATCGGAATTTTACAAGTTCAACCTTTTTTTGTAAAGTAAATTATCAGATATTTTTGTATTCTATTACCCAATATGAAGCTAAAAATATAGTCTATATCCTCATCGGGAGCAATTTTATGCAGATAGCCATGATACAAGACAAAATCGTTCCGGCAGAAGAGCTTGAACCGGTGTATCTCGACCGCGGGATATTCTTCGGCGACGGGGTCTATGAAGTGGCGCGAAGCTACAACGGCAAGATTTTCGCTCTCGAGGAACATATGCAAAGGTTCGCCAACAGCCTGGCTGGGATTGGAATAACGGGCGTGGACCTTGACCAGATTCGCCGCCGGGTCCTGAAGGCTTTTGACACTGCCGGTATTTCCAACGCCAAGATATACTTTCACATCACACGAGGTTCAGCACCGCGAAGCCATGCCTACGATGTTAACTTAAAGCCAAATTTTTTCCTGACCGTCTCAGAATTAGAAGACGACTCAGAAGAAAAGACCAATGGTATTGCGGTATCGACACATCCGGATTGGCGATGGAAACGATGTGTGATAAAATCGCTGAACCTGTTAGCCAACGTTCTCGCTCGCCAGGAGGCTGCTAACAAGGGCTGTGACGAGGCAATACTCGTCGATGAGAAGGGCTTTATAACCGAAGGTGCCGCCTCGGCATTCTTTGCAATCTTCGGACTAACACTGCAAACCACAGCCCTTACAGTTAATATTCTGCCCTCCATTACGCGTAAATTTGTGATTAGGGCAGGTAAAAATATCGGATTAGAAATAATGGAAAAATCGTTAACGCCGCAACAGGCAAGTGACGCCGATGAGCTGTTTATTGCCTCAACTACGAACGATATTATTCCCGTGGTCAGATTCGACGAGAAGCTCATCGCAGACGCCAAGCCAGGTAAATATACGAAATTGCTCATCCAGGAATTTCGCTCATTTACCGTATGAAGCTTTGAGATGGAAGATTCTATCTACTGAGGCGATAAGTACCGTTTCACAGTATGTGCGAAACCTTAGCGATATTATGTTTCCGAACCAAAGAAAGAATGAAGTGAGTTTCAGCTTAGGCGGGTAAGGATAATAATGATGTATTCACGTGAGTTCCTTGAGCAGCTTTATCGCACACTTTACACTATTCGGGTATTCGAGACCGAATGTATCAAACTCTATCGGCAGGGTCTGATTATCGGCTATTTTCATCCTTATCTCGGTGAGGAAGCGATTGCCACAGGTGTTTGCGCGGCTCTGCGCAAGGATGATTACATCGTTAGTACACATCGTGGTCACGGCCACTGTATTGCGCGGGGTGGCGAGTTGAAAAAAATGGTGGCTGAGATGCTCGGCAGAGAGGCTGGATATTGCCGCGGGCGGGGCGGCTCAATGCATATCGCCGATGTAAATATCGGCAACATCGGTGCCAACGGCATTGTGGGCGGCGGAATACCTATCGGAGTCGGCGCAGGTCTCGGCATAAGCATACGTGGTACAGACCAGGTGGTGGTGATTTTCTTCTCGGACGGGGCCTGCAACAATGGCGTTTTCGCCGAGTCTCTAAATCTGGCAGCGATATGGGATTTGCCTGTCGTTTTTCTGCTGGAGAACAATCAATACGCGGTTTCAAGTCCTATCGAGGAAATGAGCCGAATCCCGGACCTCTACGGGCGAGCCGAAGGTTATGGTGTTACTGCCTATCCGGTCGATGGCAACGATGTCCTTGCTGTCTATGAGAAGACCAAGGAAGCGATAGAGGCTTGCCGCAAGGGAAAAGGGCCGGTAATGATAGAGGCAAAGACCTATCGGCATGGGGGACATCATGTAAACGACCCGGGGCTGTATATGCCAAAGGACAGGCTGGAATACTATAAATCCAAAGACCCTGTCGATATCTGCCGGAAGTATTGGCTGGAAGAAGAAATGTGTACAGAGCAGCAGGTAGCGACTATCGAACAGCAAGTTCAACAGGCAATGAAAGAAGCTATCGAATTCGCGAAGAACAGTCCTGAGCCATCTGTTGAAAAGTTCTCAGAAGAGGTTGAGCAAAATTGAGCAAAGATACAAGCAAATCCGACGGACAAGACGTCAGGCGGATAATGTACCGAGAAGCTCTCAATGAGGCGCTGCGGGAAGAATTGCGCCGTGATGAAACCGTCTTTGTGATGGGTGGCGGTATCGGCCAACGCGGCGGTTCCTACAAAGTTACCGTCGGTCTGCTTGATGAGTTCGGCCCTCGCCGGATTATAGATACGCCCATCTCGGAGGCGAGCTTTACAGGAGCGGGTGTGGGAGCCGCGATTACCGGGATGCGGCCGGTAGTGGAGATACTGTTTATCGATTTTGCATCCCTGATTATCGACCAGATTGTAAACCAGGCCGCCAAATACAGGTTTATGAGCGGCGGCAGGGGCAGGGTTCCAATGGTTCTTAGGACACAGGGAGGCAGCGGTAACGGGCTGGCCGCCCAGCATTCGCAGAGTCTCGAAGCGTGGTACTATCATACTCCCGGCCTTAAAGTGGTGATGCCCTCGACACCCTATGACGCCAAAGGTCTGCTCAAAAGTGCTATAAGAGACAATGACCCGGTCATATTTATCGAGCACAAGCTTTTATATATGACCGAAGGTGCCGTTCCGCAGGACGAATACACCATCGAGCTTGGGGCTGGTGACATCAAACGCAGGGGAAACGATGTAACGATTGTCGCCTGGTCCAATATGCTGCTTCGGGCGCTTTCGGCCGCCGAAAAACTCGCCCGGCAGGGAATCGAATCCGAAGTGATTGACCCCCGGACACTGGTTCCTCTCGACAAGCGGCTCATTCTTGATTCGGTTAAAAAGACCGAGCATCTGGTGATTGTTCAGGAGGCCGTTCGCAGAGGTGGGGTGGCCTCCGACATAGCTTCAATCGTCCAGGCTGAGGCGTTCGATTTCCTTGATGCCCCTATTGAAATTGTAGCGGGCAAGAATACACCAATACCATTCAACGTTCATCTCGAAAGGGCCTCGGTGCCGCAGGAAGGTGATATTGTAGAAGCAGTACGAAAAGTGTTACATCTATAGAGAATTTCAGGTAGGGAGAAAAACGATGCCACTTGAGAATATGACAAATATGCTAAGTAAGGCAGCCGATGAGGGTTATGCCGTCGGCGCCTTTAATATCCTTGATTATAATTCCACTAAAGCGGTCATTGGGGCTGCAGAGGAAGCAAACGCTCCGGTAATCATTCAGACATCAGCCAAGACGGTTATATTCTGGGGCGCTGCGCCCATCATCTCCTGGGTGAGGGAACTTGTCGGCCCATCGAGTGTACCGATTGCTTTGCACCTTGACCACTGCAAGGATTTGGACCTTATCAAAGAGTGCATCGAATCGGGGTGGACTTCGGTTATGATTGACGCATCCTCAAAACCATTTGAGGAGAACCTTGCTTTGAGTCGGCAGGTCGTACAAATGGCGCGACCCAAAGATGTTACCGTTGAAGCCGAGCTTGGGGCCATCGTCGGCGTGGAGGACGACATTCACGTCAAAGAGCAGGAAGCCCATCTGGCTGACCCTGAACAAGCAATCAAGTTTTGTTTGGAAGTCGAGCCGGACTGTTTCGCGCCGGCCATTGGAACAGCTCACGGAGTTTATAAGGGCGTACCCAGAATCGCTTACGAACTGCTCGAAGAAATCGCAACAAAGACAGCGGTTCCCATAGCTCTGCACGGCGGGACGGGCCTCGCAGATGACGTGTTCAGGAAGTGTATTTCGCTTGGTTGTGCGAAAGTAAATATATCGACCCAGCTCAAATACGCTTTCATCGACGGATTTGTTGCCTATTATAATGCGCACAATACGGAATATAATCCGCTGAAAGTTATCGACGCTCAGTTCCATCAGCTTAAAACGGGCATTATTGAGAAGATAAAGCTATTTGGTAGTTCAGGAAAGGGCTGATACTTGTACCTGCTTCTATCTGTGCAGCCAAGCACAGGTACAGGCAGAGGAGAGTATGCAATGGCTAAAGCAATCATCATGCCTCAGGTGGGGCAGGACATAAAAACAGGTATTATCGTCGAGTGGTGCGTAAAAGAAAATGACTATGTGAACAAAGGCGATATAGTCGCAATTGTAGAATCCGATAAGGCGACATTTGAGGTGGAAGCGTATGAGTCAGGTGTTTTACTCAAAATTCTATATGATGCCGGGGCCGAGGTGACGGTGCTCGACCCTATTGCATATATTGGAGAGCCGGCAGAAGATATAAAACAGTTAAAATCGGCAGATACAGTTACTGATGAAACAATTGAAATAGCACCTTCAGAAAAAACAAAAGTTGAAAAAGAAACTGAACAGCTCCGGAAACAAAGCATCGCTGTATCACCTGCGGCGAAACGAGTCGCTCGAGAATACGGTGTTAATTTAAACAAAATAACTGGCAGCGGGCCGGATGGACGGATACTTAAACAAGATATTCTTGCAGCGGCATCTTCTACTATTTCTGATATTAAGGAACAACCTGCCGCATATCATACAAAGGAGGTCGTAATGAAAGCCATTATTTTCGATTGTGACGGCGTTCTGGCTGATACCGAACGGGATGGGCACAGAGTTGCTTTCAACAAGGCATTTGCAAAAAAAGGATATGAAATAGAGTGGGGTGTTGAGCTTTACGGAGAACTGTTGGAAGTATCCGGCGGCAAAGAGCGAATGAGACACTACTTCGACAGCTACGGTTGGCCTCGTAATATCGAAGATAAGGATGCTTCAATCAAAGAATTGCACAAGCTCAAAACGGACTTTTTTATGCAAATTATAGAATCAGGAGAACTGCCTTTGCGCCCAGGCGTGGCAAGACTTGTTGATGAGGCTATCGCTGCGGATGTCACCTTGGCCGTTTGCTCTACATCTCACGAGCGGGCCGTCAATCTCGTAGTAGAGAAGCTGTTCGGCCATGAGCGGAAGGCTCGTTTCAGTGCCATCTTAGCCGGTGACGTTGTGTCAAAGAAAAAACCTGACCCTGAAATTTATAACCTTGCTTCGGAGAGACTGAGTCTTGAGCCATCCGAATGCGTTGTGATAGAAGACAACCGTAACGGTTTGCTTGCGGCAAAAGCCGCAGGTATGCATTGCGTTGTAACCACAAACGGCTATACAAAGGATGAGGATTTCACAGAGGCCGACCTTGTGGTATCCGAACTGGGCGATCCGCCGAACGTTCAGGTAACGTTGGAGACTATCAAAAATATCATTGAGAAAAGCTAATGTCCATCGAGGAAGAACTATGAAAATATTTTTAGACACAGATGATTATGAAAAAAACGATACTTGCCTTCGGTGAAGTGCTCTGGGACATACTGCCTTCATGTACTGTTCTTGGTGGGGCCCCATTTAATTTCGCTTACCGGGCGAATTCGCTCGGCGATTTGGGTCTTATGATAAGCCGTCTCGGCAGAGATGAGCTTGGCAGCAAAGCCTGCGACCAAATCGTTCAACTTGGCCTTGATACAAGGTTTATCCAGTGGGATGACCAATTCCCTACGGGTACCGTTCAGGTCAGCTTTGATGAGCAGAATAACCCGGACTATTTCATCACACCAGAAGTTGCCTACGACAGGATTGAACTGACTGAAGAGCTGCTTGAGGCTGCATCAGCAGCCGACTGCCTGTGTTTCGGAACTTTGTCTCAGAGGGCCGGAACTTCACGCAAGACCATCGAGCAGCTCCTGGAAAACGCGGATGGGAGTATCAAATTCTTAGATATAAACCTCCGAAAAAAGTGCTATTGCTTAGAGACCGTGACTTTCTCTCTTCAACAAGCAGATGTTCTTAAATTGAACGAAGATGAGGCTCACCAGCTTGGTGATATGCTGGGTATCAAACGCCGAAGTCTTCCGGAATTCTGCCAGGAAGTGTCAAGTAAATGGTCTCTTAAATACTGTCTGGTGACGCTCGGTGAAAATGGGGCTTTTGCCTCTTCAGATAACGGGCAAAAAGTCTATGTTTCAGGATATAAGGTGTCACTCGCGGATTCTCTTGGCTCCGGAGACGCCTTTTCAGCGGGATTCGTGTATAAGCTTTTGCGAAATGCGTCAATATCTGAAGCATGTGAGTTTGGCAATATATTAGGCGCGCTGGTCGCTGCGAAGGAAGGCGCGACCTCGTTAATAACGTTGGATGAAATAGAGAGGTTTTGTAATCAGGATTGTCAGCGAATTGTCCATCCCGATTTGAAATTATTTACGGAATCTTAAATTAAGTATGTAGGGAGATTAAAATGAATAAGATATGCATGGGTATATGGGGGATGACAAATCTGCGGGACCGCTTCAACGTAAATGGTTTCGGAGAAGAAGTGGCGGTTATCGACCGAATCAAAAATATTGGCGAAACAGAAGGCGTTGACGGCATTGAGCTTCACGTCCCAACGGAGATTGACGAGAAAAACGCCGGGGAAATCGAGAAGGTGCTCAACGATTACAATCTTCAGATGGTTCAGCTTTGCGGCCATACATGGACAGAGAGGCAATACAAATTTGGTGCCCTCGGTGACACCAATACAAAGGTGCGCTCTGCTGCAATTGACCGGGTCAAATGGGCACTGGATATGGGTGCGAGGTTCGAAGTACCTATCAGCGTTCTCTGGCCCGCGACCGACGGCAATGATTTTCCTCTGCAAACGGACTATGTTGCTCTTTACGACCGTTATGTGGATTCCGTGAATCAGATTCTGGATTATCTTCATAAGAACAAATACACCACCAAAATATGCATTGAACCCAAACCGTTCGAGCCCCGCTCCTGGATTATGATGGGGACAACCGCCGCCGCACTGAGTATCGTTCAGGAGGTTGACGACCCGAACTTCGGTATTAACATCGATGTAGGCCATAGCTTGATTGCCAAAGAAAATGTCGAAGATATGTTTTCTCTTGTCCTCCGGGCGAAAAAACTGTTCCACACACATTTCGACGATAACGACCAGCAGGCCGACTGCGATATTCCGCCCGGCTGCGCTAACTTCATTCGTCTGGTCAGCATTATTTATGTTCTAGACCAAATGGGATACGATGGCTGGTTCGGCCTGGACCTGTTCCCCTATCGGGATGACCCGGTAGATTTCATGAAGCTATCTGTGGAGAACCTTAGATTTGCGCAGAGCGTCGTTGACTTGATGAACAAGAAGGGAGCCAAAAAATTACGGGCCAAAGGTACAGACGGCCCGGCAATGTCCAGATTGATACGCGATTGTATCAGGCAGGCAAAATAGGAGGTTATTATGAGTAGGATAAAAGGCTCCGGTATTTTTCTGGCCCAGTTTTTAAGGGATGAAGAACCTTACAACAATTATAGCTGACCATACAATCGAAGCCACCGAAGTAGCTTTTGACGACTTCGCCGGCGGCCAAACAGACGTCGAGCGGAACAGGAAAATTCTCGGCCTAAGTTAATGTAAACCCCGTTAGAGAACTCCATTGCCTAACAGCCTGTGCTAACGGTGGCCTTCCCTAACGGAGTAAAGGAGATTTTCAATGAAGCGAATTTCAATAGTTATCATACTTTTATGGATGGTTTCTCCGGCTTGGGCAGAGCCTGGACCCGGAGATGTCTTTCGTGAATATAAGTGGCGGCCTGAAGAAAAATGGCAGCGGGTAACCGGTCCCAATGCAACGGCCGAAGGAGCAAAGGAATTTCTGCCCAATTCCGTAAACACAATTCGCATCGACGACCTGGACGGTGCGGTCAAGGTCGAAACGTACATCGAAATGCTGCTATGTCACGGCGGAACTGTGGACAAAAAAATCCGTATTAACACAAATCCCTGGATACCCATTCCTGAACCATCTCTTATTCCGGGCAAGGCGGGACAAGGTCCGCCTAATTCGGAATATCAGTATATGCGCTATCCTTGCGTGCGGATTCCTATGAAGCACTTGCAGCAGGGAAATAACACGTTTGAATTTATATGCAGCCCAGGGACAGCATTGGGCGGGTGGTGGCCCCAGTGGATTCTTTACGGCGTAACTTTCAGGCTTTACTATGACAATTCCAAGCACCATCCGACCGGCACAATCACAAAACCATCTGGTGGTTCGACTATCAGCGAATCACCTGTTTTGGAGGCCAAGGCCACGGGGCCTCATCCGATTAAGCAAGTCGATTTCATTGGTTTCTATGAGGATTTCAACTGGGAAGGCGACGGCAACTACCGCCAATGGCACTATCGTTATTTATACAACGAAATAAAAAGTCATATTGGTACTGCTACGAACAAACCCTACAAAGTTACATGGGACAATTCCTGGATTCCCACTCAGGACCGACCCATCAAGATAATGGCTCGAATTGTTGACGCTGCCGGAATGTGCTATATGACGACAGCGGTGGAAAATATTCGCCTTGTTCGCGACAAAACAGGCAGGATGTATAAGCCGTATGACGTTCCTAAAGGGTGGTCAACCCGGGTGGGCAATACGGACAAGTGCAAAACCGATGTGAACGATGACTTAAGCAAGGCCGTAGCCGCAAAAATCATTATGTCCAACTGGAATGGAGTTGCAGCGGACGAAATTGGAATCAATGACAAGAAGGTAGTAACAAATGTTGGCAAGAACCATGATTTAAGCTATGACGAATTTGAGGTTCCGCTGAACCTAATCAAGTCCGGCACGAATACTCTATACACGCACAGCTCAACTACTCACCACGGTATCGAGGTCCAGTGGCCCGGTATGGTCTTGATAGTAAAATACAATGAACCTGAACGTTGACGGCGTTCAAACTGGAATAAACTTATCTCGTCTTGAATAATCAGCGCAAATATCCGTTCAATTGTAAGATTTTGGAGGTAAAGAAAATGCGTGCAATAAGGTTTCTTACAAACGTAAAGAGAATACCGGTTCTGGCAAGTTTTTTCTGCTTTGTTCTTCCTGCCTTTTCCGGACAGATACAATTCGAGCATGTTGTCATTGACAAAGATGCTATAGGGCACAGAGAAGTCGGCGACATCGACGGCGATGGTTTCAATGATATAGCAGCCGTGAATACCGGAACCGATGAGCATTCAGTGGTGTGGTATAAGTATCCCAACTGGAACAAATATACTATCGCCGACATTAGCGAATTCAGCGATTACAAAGCCTATCGTTCCTGTGATATGGAGCTGGCTGACATAGATGGCGACGGGGATTTGGACATTGTGGGAAGAATCGGCAGGCCGGAGGATGATAAGTACGGAATCAATTGCTGGTTTGAGAATCCAAAACCGAGCGGAAACCCGGCAGATAATAATTGGAAACGCCACGATATGGGCGAGAGTTATTATGCAAAAGATTTGGAAGTAGCGGATTTGAATGGCGACGGCAAATTAGATGTGGTCTCGCGAGCTCTGAACGCCAAACTTCATATCTATTTGCAAGAGGGTTCTTCCTGGAAAGAGAGGGTGCTTGATATAACTCATCACGATGGTATGGATTTGGGAGATATGGATAGGGATGGTGACCCTGATATAGTGCTTAACGGCTACTGGGTCGAGACACCAGATAACCCATTGGCCGGAAGATGGGGCAAGCACGACTTTGATAGCAAATGGTACACACAAAAAACGGGAGAGAACGGACGATGGTATGACAACAATTGCAAGGTTGTCGTTGCCGATATGAACAGGGATGGCTGCCTGGATATTGTTATCGCTCAGGCCGAGGACAAGGGCTATCCCGTTTCCTGGTACCAGGCTCCCGTTGACCATAAAAACGGCAAATGGATCGAACATATCATCTCCCAGGTGGACAAATGCCACAGCCTCAAGGTTGCTGATTTCGATAATGACGGTGATTTGGATGTCTTGGCGGGCGAGATGCCCAATATCCCTAAAGAGGCTCCGCATCCGGTGCTCGTTTTTATCAATCAGGGCGATTCTCTTAGATGGGAACAGCAGGTCCTCGCTAATCACGGCAATTACAGCGCCCAGGTTGGAGATATCGATAATGATGGTGATATAGACATTATTGGTCTTCGCAATCATAATACCGCCCCAATCGAATTGTGGAGAAATAAAACGAGTGATAACAAACTTTCTCTGGATAATTGGACGTACATCGAGGTTGATAATAAGCGAGGCAAATGGGGCGACTGGGATGAGCCGAACTGGCTGAAGTACTTCGGACTGGCTATGGCGGATGTTACCGGTGACGGATACAAGGACATTATTGCCGGGCGCTATTTCTACCGCAATCCCGGCGGTGATATGAGCGGCAGGTGGCAGCGCATCACTTTCGATATCAACGTTGATGGTATGCTCATTGTCGATGTTGATAGCGATTCTTTTGCCGACGTCATCGCCGAAGCTCTGCCGGATGTATATTGGCTCGAAGCCGAAGACAGACCAGGCAATTCCTGGAAAGCGAAAAAAATCGGCACATTACCCAAAACCGGTCACGTCAACGGCCAGGGCTATATGCTTGGACAAATCATACCGGGAGGAAAACCGGAAATCATACTCGCCTGCGGCGATGGTATCTACTATTTCCAGGTTCCCGAAAATCCCGAGAACGGAAATTGGCCTAAAACCAGAATCGCCTCCGAAACTATGGACGAAGGTATCGGTGTGGGTGACATTGATGGCGATGGCGACATTGACATTGCAACCGGTAAAAAAGAGGGAGAAACCTTTATGGTGATGTGGTATGAAAATCCCAGAAACGGCAGTGCCGACTGGAAAGGTCATCTGGTTAGCAAAACCACTTTTGCTCCCGACCGTATTGTTATTGCCGAAATAAATGGTGATTCTCGCCTTGACGTTGTGGTCGCCGAGGAACGCTATCCCGGCCCGGACCCCGACGCCAGTCTGTATTGGTTTGAACAGCCCCGTTATCCAAAAAGCCGGCCCTGGAAAAAACATATAGTTATCACAGAGTACTCCCTCAATAATCTGGATGTCGCCGATATGGACAGAGATGGTGACCTTGACGTTATTACATGCGAACACAAAGGGCCGAAAGGAAAATTCCGACTGCAAATTTTTGAAAACGACGGTAAAGAAAATTTCACCGAGCACATTGCCGACCGCGGCAAGGAAAGCCATCTCGGCGCCAGGGTAGCCGATATGGATAATGACGGCGACCTGGATATTGTCAGCGCAGCCTGGGACAACTATCAGTTCCTCCACCTCTGGCGTAATGATAACAGAAAAGGAGACGAAAAATGAACCCAACACTCACTTTGAAAATCAGATTAGAAATTATATTTTTACTCTTGTTGAACTCTTCGATTCGCCTGTTAGAAGCGAACGTGCCCGTTTCTCCAGCCAGTGACATACAGTTCCATCATGTGGTTATAGACAGAGAAGGGCCGAAGGACCCCTGGGCAAAGATAATCGGAGATATCAACGGCGATGGATTTTTGGACATCATTATTGGGGGCCGTAGCGGTCCTCTCGTATGGTATGCTTACCCCCACTGGACTAAAACAATCGTTGCGGAGGGTGGATATAAGACCGTTGATGGTGAAGTGGGCGATATTGACGGCGACGGCGACTTAGACATCGTCATGGGAGGTTTGATATGGTATGAAAATCCACGGCCTCATGACGATCCGGCTAAGAAGATTTGGAAAGCCCATAAAGTTGCGAATCATCCCACCCACGATGTAGAGCTCGGCGACCTGGACAGTGACGGAGACCTGGACATTGTTACGCGAGACCAGTCCGAGTTCGGTCATAAAGCAGGCAATAAAATCTATATCTGGCGCCAGGATGGAACAAATGCGTGGACTCAGAAGGTTATTGATTGTCCTCATGGAGAGGGTGTCACTCTGGGCGATATCGATAAGGACAGAGACCCCGACATTGTCATCGGCGGCATCTGGTTTGAAAATACCCAAGATATAATCGATGGCCCCTGGACTGCACATCGGTTTGCTCGCTGGCATTCTAATGCAACAGTGCAAATAGCCGACATTAACGGTGATGCCCTGCCGGACGTGGTTCTTTCACCGTCGGAACTAAAGGGCAGTTTTTACAAGATATCCTGGTTCAAAGCACCATCCGATCCCAAGAAGGAAAATTGGTCCGAGCATATTATCGCCGACTCCGTCGAATGCGTTATTCACGGATTGGTAACCGCCGATATGAACGGCGACGGCACCATGGACGTGGTTGCAGCGGAAATGCACCAGGGAACTGATCCCGACGAAGTAGCCGTCCACATTAATCAGGGAAACGGTTTGTCATGGAAAAAGCAAATCATATCCACTAAAGGCTCCCATTTCATCCGGGTCGGTGATATTGGAAATGATGGTGATATAGACATCATAGGTGCAAACTGGAGCGGCAGCTATCAGCCTATCGAGATGTGGGAAAATAAATCTAAAACCTGGGTCCACCTTTCGAGTATGAAAGGAGATATACCAAAACCCCATGTTGGACGGCAGGCCGCTTCGTTAATCCTGGATATTGATAAGGACGGCGTGAACGATTTTATCATTGCAGGCTGGAGTGAAGAAACGAGCATGGTCTGGCTTCGGCACATTTCACGATTGGTTTCTGCGAAGGCTCCCCTTTCGCGGAGGTTAGCAAGGTTATCAATTCGGCATACAACCCGCTGACTATTTCAGTGGGCAATCTGCAGGTAATTAGAAAGTAAGAAAAGAACAACACCTGCCAGCCGGCAACGAGAAAATCTGGGTCGCGGTGCCCCCCGAAATGACTCTGCCGTCAGGAACGTTAAGACAGTTGGAATTGGACAGCCGGAGCTGGTATCGGCTTACGATGGTCCGTCACAGGCGGATTTTGCGGGCGCAAAAACCGCTGCTGCGGTTTGAGAAAATGGCTTCTACAACAGGAACCTTAGATAAATTTTTCTACACGGTATTTTTACAAGGTCTTTCAAACAAAGAGCTTACGTTTTCTTGCACAATCTTATCTAAAAGACATACGTAATTCTGGAGGTTCTTCTTGACGCCAAGGAGGTTAATTTGGTATAAGTGATATAGTAAAACTTGTGTCCGTAGAGAGCCTTAGCGAAAAAGCTTGTCCTGAGCTTGTCGAAGGAGTTCGTCCCGAGTGTAGCAGAAGGGTCGAAGGGACGGGTATATGTTAATTTTTGGTTTCCCATCGGGCGCATTTCTTTGGATTATTCGATAGAGGAGGAGTTAGTGTGTATCACGCAAGGCAGAGAGTTGGAATGGAGAACTTTGTGTCTCGCGGTAAAGATTCTTACATTTCAATGAACAACCTATATTATTTTTTTGAACCCCGCCCGTCGTCCGCAGGATGTCCTGCGGCAAAGACGGGACGGCGTGAAGGATGACTATTATGTGCAAAAAATTGATTTATTTGGTTTCTTTTGTTTTGGTACTGTGCATGGGCCTTTCTCCTGCGCATGGCCAGGCTGACCTCGTCGGGTACTGGAGACTCGATGAATCTTCAGGAACGACTGCGGCGGACATGGCCGGAGGTGACAACGATGGTACGCTGTCTGGAGATGTGGAATGGAGACCCGGTGAAGGCAGAGCAGGGGGTGCTTTATTTTATAGCAGTGAAGATAACATGGCACGTGTGGAGATTCCAACGACGGGAATATCCGCCTCTGAGGGAACGATGATGATCTGGGGTAATCTGGCTGAGCCGTACCCCACGGATCGAGACGACTCATCGTATTTCTTCGGCCATACGACCCAACCCTCATACTCCAATCGTATTCAGCTATACATGAATGAAAACAATACCTTTTTAGATCTCGGACTCGGTGACTCCCATGGCCGCGATAACGATATCGTGGAATTGCAGACGGAAACTTGGTATCATGTCGCATTAACCTGGGATTCGGGAAGATACGTCGTCTATTTGGATGGAGAGGAAATCGCTGCAGGCGCATATACCGGTTTGACCGCTCTCCACGATATCATGGACATCGGTAATGATGGAAATCCGGTGTCGCAGAATACCGAGGCCTTTGCGGGTCTGCTCGACGAATTCCGGATATACGATGGCGCGCTTACTGCCGATCAAATCCGGGCTGCCATGCGGGGTGCGCCGCTTCCCTTAGCGTCGAGGCCCAGCCCGAAGGATGGCTCACTGATTTTGGACACATGGGTGAACCTTTCCTGGTCTCCGGGAGATTTTGCCGTCTCGCACGATATGTATATGGGTGATAATTTCGACGATGTGAACGACGCCGCCCCCGACTCGTCGGGATTCCTGGGCAACCAAGCTGGAACGTTTATTGTTGCAGGCTTTCCCGGATTCGCTTATCCGGATGGTCTTGTTCCGGGCACAACATATTACTGGAGAATCGATGAGGTCAATGACACTGAGCCTAATAGTCCATGGAAAGGTGAAGTCTGGAGCTTTTCAATTGCCCCCAAGACCGCCTACGACCCCGACCCGGCTGATGGTGCCGAGTTGGTAGAACTTACTGCAGACCTTAGCTGGACGGTGGGTTTCGGTGCGAAACTCCACACTGTGTACATTGGTGACAATGTTCACGATGTGAATAATGCTGCCGGGGGTTCTCCTCAGGGAACTACGACCTATACTCCCGACCAACTTAAACCGGGCAAGACTTATTACTGGCGTGTCGATGAGTTTGATATTATCGAGACGTACAAAGGCGATGTCTGGAGCTTTACTACTCAGGGCGCTGTCGTGAGCCTGAAGCCTTCTAATGGCGCTGTGGATGTAAAGCAAACACAGATTCTTACCTGGTCGCCGGCGGATTTTGCCGCCTCGCATGAGGTCTATTTCGGCACAGATAAAGAGGTAGTATGCGATGCCGATACGAGTTCGCCGGAGTATAAAGGCACCAGAGACCTTGGTTCCGAGAGCTATGACCCCGGAAAGCTTGAGTGGGACAGCACTTACTATTGGCGTGTTGATGAAGTCAATAACGCTAACCCAGACAGTCCGTGGATAGGCCCTGTCTGGAGCTTTACGACAGCTAATTTCCTTATTGTGGACGATTTTGAGTCCTACAACGACCTTGACCCCACCGACCCCGAGAGCAACAGGATATTTAATGCGTGGTTGGACGGATACGACGACCCGACAAACGGTTCTTTAGTTGGTTATGACAATCCTCCTTTTGCCGAGCAAACTATCGTTCACAGCGGCAGCCAATCGATGCCGTTATTCTACGACAATAGTGTTGGGTACTCTGAGGCGACATTGACGTTGACTTATCCGCGTGACTGGACCGAAAAAGGTGTTACCACATTGACAATTTGGTTCAGAGGCATTTTGGATAACGCTGCTGAGACGTTGTATGTTGCCCTAAATGGCAGTGCGGTGGTCAATCACGATAATCCGAACGCGGTACAGATAAATAAATGGACCCAATGGAATATCGACCTGCAAGCCTTTGTAGACCAGGGCGTGAACCTGGCCAATGTAAATACGATTTCCCTTGGTCTGGGTAACAAGAACAATCCGCAGGCTGGTGGTTCAGGCACAATGTACTTTGACGATATTCGGCTGTATCCTCCGGCACCGTAAGCGAACAACTGGAAGCCATAAGTGGTAATTTATTGTTTGCGGTGACAGGCGATGGCCAAACGGATTAGCATCGATTCAGGGCTTATACCGAATGATTCGGTATAGGCCCCTTTTGAAGAGGTTTCTCTCCAACTGTATTCAACTGTATTAACAAATGATGAACGGCATAAAAATTTTTCGGAAATCCTTAATTGATAAATTTTAAACGCAATTGACCGAACGTTTTACCCTACGTTTTCTGTTGAATATCTTACGGCCGTCTTTGGTTCGTCCACGAGCTCTAAAACCCATTTTTCGATACCTTTTTATCTTACTCTTACGATGATTTTCCATCAAAAAATTCTCCACGTATTAATTTATAAATCCATTATTCCATTAACAGGAAAGGACATTATATATAGATCCCTTTCCATTTCAAGACCGTTGATTCTGACGTCCTTATTTGTCAAAGAAAGTAGCTCACGGGGTCCTGATGATAAAATTCCTTTAGTTCGTTATACAAATCAGGGTGATTTTTTTTTAATTCTCCGGGTTTTTCAAAAAAGAATTCCGTGACTACCGCAAAAAACTCAGCCGGATTTGTGGCACCATACTTATTTAAAAAGGTTGGTCGATTTTTGGACGTCGCCTTCCTGAGCTTTTCATAATCTTTCTGTAATATACGCGCCCACGAAATATATCTGGACTGTTTTTTAAGTACTTCGGTGCTGTCGCCTTTGCCGCTGGAGGTGTCTATTTGATGGGCAAACTCATGAAAAACTATATTGTGGCCGTCATCGAATTCTGAGGTATCATGCCTTACATCATCCCAGGACAGCACGACTGAACCTCGACGCCAGGATTCACCAAGATGAACTTCTGGGGCTTCAACCACTACTCCTGAAGCGAGATGTTCGGTTCGATGTGTAATAAACGCGCTGGGATATACCAGAATTGTGCCAAGACCGGGGTAATAATCGGTTTTGCGATGCAAAAGGAGAATACAAGCCTGAGCAGCTATCGTGACCTTTATTTCATCTTTTATTTCAAGACCGCCGCAACCTTCAAATCGCTTTTCACTTATGAATATAAGGATATGACGCCTCAGCTCATCCTTATCCTCCTCAGACATTTTTTTGTATAAAGGCACATTCTTTTCAACAATTCTTAACCATTTATCAGGAAATTGTTTTTGAGAAAGCCGCTTGCGCCGCCACTTCTTGAGCCGGAACATATAAATAAACCTTTTGTAGGACTTTATAATTCATACACCTATTTTAAAAAAAGAAATTCTATCACTTCGGTAAAAATATTGCAATAGATGAGAATTATTATAATCGCCCTGCCACTGTCAGGAAATTTTAATTAATACGCCGGGCCTGCGATATGTCACCAGCGTAAAGAAGAACATCCCCTTGTTCAAATGTCCGCTTATAATTTGGCATTGTATAAATAACTGCACTTTCCAAAAAATAGTTTGTTAAGCAGCCAGTTTTAATAGCTTATAAAAATGGCGTGCGATTTTTCGATTTTTTCGACTATGGCCAAAAGTTTCAAAAAATTTTCTCTTCAAAACCTCCTGACGAAGACGACTGCACTTGTCAGCATGCGACGGACGGCGGAATTGGTCGTCCCAGGGACTATCGCTGTGGTCACAGACAGCCGATGTCTTCTGTCCCCAGGCCCACAACTCAACAAGTGTATGAACCCACATATTCAAGTGGTACACCAAATCCAATCTGTATTTTTAGCTCGGCCAATATCAAATAAAAGCAAGGTTCCCGAGTGGTCTTTTGACAACAACCACTTTTAATGGTAGGCTATCTGTGAGGTCACAACAAATTCTGCTGACGGCGTAAAAAGACGACCAAATACGATAATACAAATCCCCAGCCGAGTACCTGTACTTGGGCCGGCGCTCGTGCTGAAAATTTTGGACGATGTTATCCAACCACAAGATAAACCAAATACTCCGAAAAGCCGGCTTCAACGGCTGTAGTGTTAGTTCCATTGGAGCCGGCCATTATAACGATTCATACTATGTCGATTTGGACAAAGGTAAGTTTGTACTTAGAATTGCACCTCCGGACTGTACACCAAAACTGTTCTACGAAATCGATATGATGAAATCAGAAGTCAATATCCACCGGCTGGTAAGAGAACACACTGACATTCCCGCCCCGCAAATTGTCTATTATGATTTTTCGCAGGATGTAATAGAGAGGGATTATCTCATAATGGAATATCTTGAGGGCAATTCCGGGCTCTTCGACGAAAAAGAGCTGGGCAGATATGTAAGACAGATTCATACCATCAACTCAGACCGGTGCGGATACCCTGAACGCGCAGCACCTATTGGAGAAAGCTGGCCTGATGTTTTTTACACCTATGTTGAGCTGATTTTCAATGACTGTCTTTCGTGCGGAGTCATTGATAATAATGAATACGAACATTTTCTTTCAATATATGAAAAACACAGAGACGTTGTTAGCGAAGTTTCTCCATCACTGCTTCATCTTGATTTATGGACCCAGAACATTCTTACCGTAAACGGCAGGATAACTGCGATACTTGACTTCGACCGGGGGCTGTACGGCGACCCGGAGCTCGAATTTGCAGTGCTCGACACATACGGGTACAGCAGCCTTGAGTTTTTTGAAGGATACGGAAAGCCCCGTCCTGTTGATTCAAAGGCCCAGATACGCCGGAAACTGTATATTGTGTATGAACTTATAAAATACGCATTCATTCGCGTTGCTCGCGGCAAAAGTATGCCAACCGGCAGAAGTCACGTCGCACACTGCAAAAAAATACTGGAAGAGCTTGAGTAAATGACGTGTCATCATTCAGAGATTTGAGACTATGGATTCAGTAATCACAATTCCCGCACTTGGCGATAATTTTATTTACCTGTATCGGTATAACCGAAGCAACGCGCTTGTCGTTGATCCAAGCGACGCTTCCCTGGTTCTGGGCACCTTAAAAGAACACAGCCTGGACCTTACCACGATTCTTGCCACACATCATCATTGGGACCATACCGCCGGTACTATTGAACTGAAGAAGAAAACCGGCTGCAAGGTCATCGGCCCCGATAAGCAAAGAATACCCGGCATTGACTGCGTCGTCAAGGATGGAGAAATCCTGACGATTGGTAATATAAAGATACAGGTTATTGCCACGCCGGGGCATACTCGCACGGCAGTTTGCTATTATGTGCAGCCATCGAATAATAACAAAAATGGCATTCTCTGGACGGGCGATACATTGTTCATTGGAGGCTGCGGCAGGATACTGGAGTGCGATGCACGGTCGATGTGGGACTCACTGCTCAAATTGGCATCTTTACCCGATGATACGCTTATTTATTGCGGACATGATTACACAGTGGAAAACTACCAATTTGCTTTGAGTATTGAGCCGGATAATCAAGCTGTCAAACAGTGCCTGAGCGAAGTCAGACAGGCACAAAGGGCAGGCAGGCAAACCGTTCCTTCAACAATGTCACGTGAAAGGACAACAAATCCTTTTCTACGGGCTGATACTCCAGAGCTTAAAACCGCGCTAAATATGCCTCAAGCCCAGGCCGTGGAGGTCTTTGCGGAGCTGCGGCGGCGCAAAGATGGCTTTTTCGTTTAAGGTTGGCGATGCTTGTATCGATGCTCGCCCTGGAAGCTCGAAGCTCGTGCTATCTTTTTATAAGGTCTTGGTCCAAAGCCGAATTCTCCACAGGACGCCTAACGACGGTGAATTTTATCCGGTATCCGGTTTCCAGCATCCAGCTTCGATACCAGCTTCGACAACGACAAACCGGTTTCTGCACTTGCAGTTTTCTGGCTCTAAATTTAATACCTTCACTCACAATTTTCGAGCCGTTGGAATAAGTTGCATATACTTAGCTCATTTAGTAAAATTCAGCTTTGACTTTAATAATCATAAGGAGAGTGTTATGCTTATCGTACACGTTTTCGTCCACGTTAAGCCTGAGCAGGTTGAAGCCTTCCGGACAGCCTCACTTGAAAATGCTCGTAACAGCGTACAGGAACCGGGTATCGCCCGATTTGACTTCATCCAGCAGCAGGATGAACCCACGCGTTTTGTACTGGTGGAGGTCTATCGTACTTCTGAAGACCCGGGCAGGCACAAGGAAACAGCGCATTATCAAAAGTGGCGAGATACAGTTTCCGATATGATGGCTGAACCACGCTTAAGTATCAAATATACTAATGTGTTCCCTGACGACCAAGGCTGGGATTAGTTGAAGGGACCCACAGAAATCAGAAGTCAGAAATCAGAAGTTGGAAGTCAGAGTCTGTCTTCTGTTCTCTGTTTTCTGTTCGAGCGTAGGCGACAGGAGAATTATGAGATTTGAATTTGCAACAGCCACTCGCATCATATTTGGCCCAGGTGCAATCCGTGAAGTTGCATCTTTATCGGCCGAGATGGGAAAACGTGCCTGTGTTGTCACTGGCCGTAGTATCGAGCGGGCAGGGTCGCTACTCGAACAGCTCGACAAACAGGGAATTGAATATGTAACGTTCAATGTGGTGGGGGAGCCGACGACGATAATAGCAAAAGCAGGAGTGGAGCTGGCCCGTAAGGCCAAAAGCAATTTAGTTGTCAGCATCGGCGGCGGAAGTGTCCTTGATACCGGCAAAGTAATAGCAGCGATGCTGACCAACAGCGGCGAGATGGAGGATTATCTGGAGGTGGTCGGCGCCGGTAAACCACTTTCACAGGGTGCCGCGCCGCACATCGCGATTCCAACTACCGCAGGAACGGGCGCTGAGGTCACGCGCAATTCAGTGCTCAACGTACCTGAACACCATGTCAAAGTAAGCATGCGGAGTCCGTTGATGCTGCCTCGTCTGGCTGTGGTTGATCCTGTACTGACTCATTCGATGCCGCCCTCTGTAACCGCCAGCACGGGCCTGGACGCACTGACACAGCTTATGGAAGTTTATGTTTCCAACAAGGCAAATCCGCTGACAGACAGTACGTGCCGGGAGGGCCTGAAACGTGCCGGGCGTTCTCTACGTCGAGCTTATGAAGATGGTGACAATCAAACCGCCCGTGAGGACATGGCCCTGGCAAGTCTCTTTAGCGGATTAGGTCTGGCTAATGCGAAGTTAGGGGCGGTGCATGGTTTTGCCGGGCCGCTGGGTGGTATGATTTCTGCTCCACATGGGGTTATATGCGCCCGGCTGTTGCCCTTTGTTATGGATGCCAATGTGCGGGCATTAAAGAGTCGTGAAGCCGGCTCAGCAGCATTGGCTCGGTATGATGAGATAGCCCAGCTGCTGACCGGCAAGGCCGCCGCACAAGCGGCTGATGGGGTTACATGGGTGCAAGGTCTTTGTGCAGCATTAAAAGTGCCATCGCTGGCTGAGTTCGGATTGAAAGAACAGGATTTCCCAACGATAGTAGCGAAGTCCCAAAGGTCGAGCAGTATGAAAGGGAACCCAATTGAATTGACAGAGGACGAATTACTGCAAATCTTGAAAAAAGCCAATAAGCAAATGAAGTAATAGAACGTGCTAAGCTCGGGGGACAATCCCTAATTCCGACAACTTTAATATGAGGCTACCATACTATGGCTACATGTAAGAAATGTGGCAAGGTCTCAGAGGAAATAGCTAAAGTATTATCGCTTTGTGTTGAGTGTATTCGCAAGGCGGACAAGAAGTCTCTGGCCGAGCTTGAAGCAATCCACGCGCGAAGCCGCCACGAATTTAACCTTCCCGCTTCGCCTCCATCCAGTCCGGATGGTATTCAATGTGGGCTCTGCCGAAACAAATGCCGAATTCCGGTTGGCGGGCGAGGCTATTGCGGTGTGCGGAGAAATGAAAGGGGACATTTGAAAGGTGGCACTCCCAGCGAGGCTGCGGTTTCATGGTATAATGACACGCTTCCAACCAACTGTGTTGCAGATTGGGTATGCGCGGGGGGAAGCGGCGCTGGATATCCCCAATGGTCATACCGGCCCGGCCCGGAACAGGGTCACGTGAATCTGGCGGCATTCTATCAAGCCTGCACATTCGATTGCCTGTTCTGCCAGAACTGGCACTATCGGGAGCATTCGACAACGAACAAAACACACACTGACGCCGAGCTTGCAGGAGCAGTTACCGCCCAGACTTCGTGCATCTGCTTTTTTGGTGGTGACCCAACGTGCCAGTTACCTCATGCACTGGCGGCTTCAAGACTGGCACGCAAACAGAACCGGCAGAGGATATTGAGAATCTGCTGGGAGACAAACGGTTCTATGAGTCCGGAGCTGCTGGAGGAGATGATGAGTTTATCTGTAGAAAGCGGTGGCTGTATCAAGTTCGATTTGAAAGCTATGGATGCCAACATCCATCGTGCCCTTTGTGGCGTAGATAATAGCCGTACGCTTGAAAACTTTACTGCGGCAGCCAGGCGCATTCCGGAAAGGCCGGAACCACCGCCACTTGTTGCCAGCACGCTGCTGGTGCCGGGTTACATTGATGCACAAGAAGTCGAAGCGATAGCATCGTTCATCGCTAATCTGGATACAAACATACCGTATGCTCTTCTTGGATTCCACGGTGACTTCCTTATGACGGATATGCCCTCAACGTCATGGAAGCAGGCGGAAAGCTGCCTTGAAGCTGCAACCTCAGCAGGATTGAAACGTGTGCGAATAGGCAATGTTCATATACTTCGCTAAGAGAAATGAAAACTGGTACTGAGAAAACGTTACGAATATTCACGATTGGCCATTCTAACCTCTCTTTCGAGCAGTTTGCATCACTGCTTAAGGAATTCTACATTTGTACTATGGCAATATCGACCCATCGCAGTATAATGCTGTCTTTTTCTGTGTTCTCCGAAAGGAGTCCTTCGGACTATTATGAAACAAACGTTTTCTAAACGCGTTAGTCAAGCTCTCGCAAACGTCTGGCCCTTATACGGGGCAGTGTTTGCGATGGCGATAAGTCTAAGTGTATTGTGGACGGCCATGCCGTTTATCATACGCAACATCGGCGGAACCGAAGAGCACGTCGGATACATTTGGGCCGCCAACATGCTCGGTTATATGTTGTGCCTGTTGTTTGCCGCAGTGATATTGGGTCATACCAATCCCCGCCATACAACCCGCACAGCCGCCGCCGTTATGTTCCTGGCAACCCTCGTGATGGTCGTTGTGGTTTACTACGCGATAGCCCACGACCAGCTCGGTAGGCCCGCCATTATCTGGATGATGATTGCCGCAGGCACACTCGCCGGAGCAGCAATGTCACTTTTCTGGCCTTTTCTTATGAGTTGGGTCTCGGCCGACTACGAGGGTGCTACCCTGAACCGCCGCCTCGGAACCTACAACGGCATGTGGTCCGCCGCCGCAATCATAGGCCCTCTGATAGGTGGTGTGCTCGTAGATATGAGCACCCTGGGGCCGATCGTGGTGGGTGTGACGTGTCTTGCGATTTGCTTTCTGCTGCTCTGTTTCTCTCATGACGGGTCCGCCGGAACCGTTGCTTCTGTTAGACCGCTCGATGCACCGGAAATCTCCTTTGACAAGGGGCTGCTATTGAGCTTAAAGTGGATGGCCCGCATTGGGCTGTTCTGCTCCTGGGCCTGCCTGGGCGTGTCACGGTCGCAGTTTGCACTGCTGTTTACCGGTATGGGATTTTCGGAAACGCAGTTCGGGATAATTATCACGATATTTGGAATCTGCAACTTCCTCGTCTTAACCGGCGCAGGCCGCCTCGGCTTCTGGCATTTCAAACCGTTGCTTCTTCTCGTCGTTCAGATAGTCCTTGGCCTCTCTCTTATTCTGATTATCTTCGGCCGCACGCTCTGGGCCTTTGTACCCGCATTCGTGATTATGGGCTTCGGCTTTGGTTTTGCCTATAGCTCTCACCTCTATTACGGTGCCTGCGGCAGCAAAAAACGCTCCTCCCAGATGGCAATACACGAAGTCACCATCTCACTCGGCGTCATCCTCGGCTCCGGAGCAGGGGGGTACCTGTCCAGAAACTTCGGAACCTACTGGCCCTACTGGTTTGCTATCATTGTTCTTGCTCTTGGCCTGATTGCTCAAGTGGTCGTATGGTTTGTGCTCCGTAAGTCCGCTTAGGGACGCCTTCAGGCGGAGTCCTTCGGACTAAAACCCGGACAGCACAGCCAGCCCCCGCCGGCAACAAGCGGGGGCAAGTCTGCATAGTGCCACCCGAAAGAACAGAGAACAGAGAATAGAGGACAAAGAATCTGACTTCTGACATCTAACTAACAGGTCCATCTCTGCAAGTCCACGTCGGATGGATATAGAACTGCTCCCAAATCAGGTTTGCTGCCACGATACCGGCCGGAGGTCTTCGATCTTGGACTCGTCCAGCTCAATCCCAAAGCCCGGCCGGTCCGGCAGCTCCAGCATCCCGTCCACGGGCTTAGGCTGGTGTTTCTCGAGGTCATAGTAACTCTGCATCTTCTGAATCAGGTACTCCACGAGGGGACAGACCTCTATCGGCTGGCTTGCCACCACATGCATGGCGGTGTGGAGGCTGTGGCCGTGCGGGATAACATTCACTCCATGAACCGATGCCAGCGTACATATCTTGACCAGCTCGCTTACTCCGCCACACCATTCCGGATCGGCCTGAACCACCATGATCGCGTCGGCCTTGAGGAACTTGTGTACATCCCAGCGACCGTAGAAATGCTCTCCTGTGGCCACCGGGATCGAGGTTTCGCGGCTTAGCTCGATGAATGCATCCAGGTTGGCCGTCTGGAAGGGCTCTTCTATCCAGCGCGGATGATATTGTTCCGCCCGCCTGGCCCAGGCCAGGGCATATTGAAGGTCCCATTTCCAGAACGCATCAAACATGAGGTCCACATCGTCCCCCACGGCTTCGCGAAGCAGACGCACAACTCTCACATCTTCTTCAACACCCTCAGGGCCATGACTGGGACCGCGGTCGCGCACAAACCACTTCTGATGCCGATACCCCTGTTGCTTCAGCTCTCGGGCTTTCGCACGCAGAGCCGACGGTTCCTGAGAGAATCCCAGACAACTGGCATAGGCCCTAACCGTCTTGCGGGAACCACCGAGAAGTCGATAAACGGGCAGACCAAAGAAGCGGCCGCGGATATCCCAGAGAACATTGTCCACGGCACTGAGGCCCATGATATAGTGGCTGCCGCGTGAGTGCCGGCTCGCTCGAAACATCCTGTCCCAATACGCCTCGTAGGCCAGTGGGTCCTGTCCGATCAGGTTTCGCTTGAAGAATCGGTCAACAAACATCGCCGCCTCGCTATCAATCGGGCCATAGAGACCCGCCAGTCCCTCGTTAGTATGGACTTTCAAATAGAGGACCTTTCTCTTGGTTTTTCCTGTCACCTGGAGGATTTCAACCTTGGTGATTTTCAAATCCGCTCGCTTGCCTTGTCCCAAAGATCTGAGTGGCTCCATAGTAGGCACAACTTCAGCACAAGCACCCAGGCTGGGGACTACACCCAGGGCTGCAAGGCTCGTTAAAAAACTGCGCCGCTTCATACGGTCAACCATCTGTGTCTCCTTTCCTGTTGCTGGATTAAAGTCTCCTGCAAAATTGAGGTTAGGCATATATTATTTAAGAAAATTTGTTTTTTTGATTTTCTTAAATAATCACCTAACTGCTTATTACACAATAACTTGCTGTTTGAAAAGAAAAAAACAAAAAACGATTTTTTTCTTTTCAAAGTATGCCTAACCTCAATTTTGCAGAACTCATATTACTGGGTTATTCCTTCGGGGTTATCATAATGGAAACAAGGGCATGGGTTACAGGTCGGGTCAGATTGATACCCAATCGTGTAGGTTGTTTTCGGGCGCTGACATCTTCCTGAATTGTTTCCGGCTGGATTTCGAAGTCGGCACCGGTGACTTTTATCTCCACATGCAGCGACTTTTGGGAATCATAGACTATCAGAGAACCGGGAGAGGATTGTTTCCAACTGTCAAAGGTTATCAGGGCCGTACCAAAGTCGCAAGGTTGGGAGAAAGTAACTTCGTCGGTGACACGTAAAGAACCTTTGTCGATGCGGGAATAGACAAACTTACGTTCGAGCTTTCTGAGTTCCGGCACATCATAGGCCGAAGAAATATCCAGGACCAGTGTGTCGGTACTATCGGTAAAGGTCTGGCTAACTACGCGGCCCTGGGCTTTTCTACCGGTTTGCTGCAATTTACCGGCGACAATGGGAACGGGATGGCCGAAGGAATTAAGAACGTTGCTCTCGTAGCGGCGGGAGCTGAATGTGCGGGCGGTATAAACTTCCCCGCCGGGATCAAGCAACAAAGGTTCATCGTCCAGCACTACGACGAAGGAGCCGACATCGTTGTGGTTGTGATGTTCCTGGTTGTGGCCGCCCTTGAGGGCAACGGCCAGACGCGAGGACGAATTCGGACCCGGCCGGGAGATTAGGACACCAGCCTGCTCAAACCAGGACCGGATGCTGGGGTTCTGGGAAGGATCTTGTCCAGGTAGAGCGCGAGAAGCAGAATTGGAAAAGGAATACATCATACTTTGATACAATGAGCCACCGGCAGAAACAGGGTCGATTTGCTCCCAGGAGCGCAAAGCAAAGCCGAAGCGACGGCTTAGAAAATACATCAGTCTTGAGCTGGGTTTGGCGTTGATGGAACAATCGGCGAAGGCGGGGTAAACATCGTTGATGATTTCGATTTGAGCTCCAAAAGTGGCAGCTTTTTGAGCCTTGTTGTTTTGGAGCAGGTCCACTTTACCGTTGGTGGCCTGATAAATCATTTCGCTGAGCATAACATAATAGCCAAAGCCATAATTCCAATAGCCAAGGCCCTCGGAGCAGTAGCCGTCGTCGGTGAATCCTTCGAGGAAGTGTTTTGAGTAGTTTTCTGCAGCAGCGATAAAAAAGGCACGTTGACGAGGTGAATCAATCACGGCCAGCGCCGAACCGGTTACATTTGCGAGGCACACAGCGTTCCAGTTGTTGGTTCCGGTCAACCACCAGTTCTGTTTGCGTTTTCCAAGCACCATATCCTGATACGGCCCAAAGATGCGCAGATTTAGATTGTCACGGATGAGCTGACGAATTTCGGGACTTAATTTATCGGCCAGCAGATAATCGGCAGTGGCAAGTGACCAGGAAAGCGCAGAAGAACCGAGGTCAATATCGATACTTGTCCCATTAAAGTTAGTAAGATCCCGGTCGTGGGCCGGCATGACCCATGTACGCTCGGAGCAGAGCACACGGACAATTTCTTCAAAGGCCGGTATAAAACGCCCTTTATTTTCCAGACATTCGGCCAACGTAAACGTGCGGACTCTTCCCCGCCGACGGCCACTGACTCTCTGCCAGCGGGTACGGTTGCCTGTTCGGGAGAAGTCCAGATACAAATCAACGGGTTGTTCGGGAATAGGTGATTGCAGAAGACTCTCCGCCTCGGGGATTATTCTCTGAAATGAATCGTTCCGGGCCAGTTTTTCCCAGGCGTTCCGAGTAGCGATGGGCTTGCCAAAACCTGCCGGCTTTTCGGGAAGCAACGTTGTGATGTATTCGATGCGATTCTGGTCGATTGTTTCAACCGCTCCCAGAGCAGTTTGTGGGAGAAGGCTTATACTACAGGGAATGAGCATTAGTGTTACCAAAACAGAAATGAACAAGTTTGATTTTAATGCCACTTCTTTGCTGAACATTCTTGTTTCCTTTCATTAAGGCTCTTAGGTGCCGCGTCCGTAACGGTATTACTTCGGCACTATTTTGAAGGCAACATCACTGCCGATATGCAGGGCGTGGCCTCCGGTTGTTCTCAAATCCGGTATTGTGCATGTGAGCTTACCATTGCGGCATTCAACGGTTTGTTCCCTAAGATACCTGCCGCGCCAGGTCCTGTACAAGCGAACCTCATACTTACCTTCCGGCAGTCCGGATATCGTAAATGATTCGTTGGCAACACTAACACGAGGATTGACCACCCAGCCGAAAATCAGCTTGTCGCTCTTCATTACCCAGGCATCACAGTTGGGCGCAGCGATTTTGACAGGCTTAAAATCTAAATTCGCAAAATCGATATCCGACACGAATCTTGAGAAATAAAGCATTTGATTGGTTACGACACTATCGTTAATCCGGTCCGAATACGCCCACCAGAAAGTTGTTGCACACAAACCATTTGCCAGGCTGACCCATAGGGCATTGTGGTACATTGCAAGGTAGCCCGGCATGCCCGGCTCATAATACGTATGGTCCCAGCCACACTCGCCGATAATGGCCGGCTTATGAAAACCATTCCACAGATTCTGTGTCTGGACTGCGTAGTTGCGATAGCTCAACTGAAGTGGACTCTCATCGTTCGGTCCGAGCTTACCGCTTTTGGGCATCGGATGTCCTTGGGCCTCATAAATTTCCCGATTTGATATATCGAAGATTTCGTGCCCTCCAGGCCACCATTGCCTTATACCACCGCTTTGGCTGCCCGTGGTCGGGCGACCATACGGGTCGTGTTCGTTAAAGTATCTGTCTATCTTGCGGCACCACTGTTCGGCTACGGCGTGGTCACCCTGGGTCCAGCCCTCGGTGCCATTGATTTCGTCGACGACAAACCAGAGAAACAAGGCCCGGCTGTATCCCCAGCGGGCGATAATATATCGGTAGAGCTTCTCCTGGTATTTCCATGCCTCGTTACTTCCAAAGAAGTCAGTTGAGCTGCTAACGAGCTTGTAAGGATTGTTTCTGTATCTTGCGTTTCCACCACCCCAGACAGCCATTGAAATGTAGGAATGAAACCAGATGTTCCAGCTAATTTTCATGTCTCGTTCCTCACACCATTCGAAAAGCTGGTCCAAACGGCCGCAGCGGTTCTGGTCGTACCGTCCCAGGCCGGTGCCCATCGTTTCCAGAGGAGTCGGGAAAAAGCTGATGAAATTTGCCCCTCGCTTCTTCAAGTTGTCGAGCCCTTCTTCTGTTATCCTGCCTTCATTAAACCGCTCATAGCTGTCGTTATACCACATGCCAACACCGTAAAATGAAGTGCCGTCGTCATACCTGAGATACCGCTGGTTAGGTGCGATTTTCACGAACCCATAATGTGGGGAGGCTACCGCCGTGAAAGTGCTAGCACGGCTTTTTCCAGTACCTTCGGAATCGGTTACTGAAACCACATATCGCCAGGTACCTTTCTCAGTGGGAGAAAAGCGCACCATCCAGAGGGTGGCCCAGCTGGATGGATTATAGAATCCCCAGACATTATATTTTTTGCCTGATGGTGAGGTGAACTCGGCTCGCAGGTCAATTTCATCAGGATCAAAGGGATTGTTGTATTCAGCTGTTAGGTCAATCCTTAACTCAAACTTCTCATATATCCCGATCTGATTATAATTTGCTTGAGCTGACAGAATTTCTGGTGCTTTAGCTGTCGCGAGCGTCACCATAGCAAGATACATTATGCTCATGGGTACAACGAAGTAACCGTTAACTTTTTCAGATATTGCCATGCGAATCTCCTTTCTCGCCGCGATGCGTCGCAGCAAGTTAGATTTTCTCGTGTTGTGAGTATAATGATACCATAATGAGGAACACTTGGTCAAGATGAGTAAACCAGTTTTTGTGTGCCGGTTTTTTTGCGCGACTTTATGCACAGGAAAAGAAACAGAGGCAAGTAAAGAATTACAAAAAATAACAAAAAAAGTACAAAACCGTAACAAAACCGTAACACTTGGTTGTCATAATTGCTCCTGTTAGAGTAACCATTTTTTATTAACCTATTTGAAAGGAGCACGATTATGGAAAGGTTGAAGAACATCACATTCATCTTTTTGTTGGCAGTGGGCTTGCTTAGCTCCATCGCCCCGCCGGTTTGCTTCGCAAGTCGAAGCAGCGGGGCCAAATCTTCAAGTGTTCTGCTGCAGGAAGGACTGTACGCCGAGCAGATTGA
>Ga0315548_1000012_pt1 | contig 130096 bp, 117 predicted proteins | sample SalMarSW160110MG_2_FD_202540 | JGI IMG/M metagenome (GOLD analysis project Ga0315548, IMG submission 202540) | Salt marsh sediment microbial communities from the Plum Island Ecosystem LTER, Massachusetts, United States - Salt Marsh Sediment SW1601-110 ... | reverse complement strand
CCTGAGCCAGCGACGAGCCTGGTTGACTTCGGTGCCGAACTGCGGAAATAAAACAAGTATAAGTAACACTATACTAAGGACTAACAGATAGGTAACCGGTGATTTGAACCAGCCGGCAGTTAGGGCAAGTCTGCGATAATTGAAAAAAGAGACGACATAGAGAATTAAACAAGCGAGCGGAAAAAAAAGGAGCTGACGCAAAGCAGGGAAATCATAAAATCTATGTAAGTCAATGTCTTGGCCGACGTTAGCACCGGCGGAGAAGACAAAGACGGTGCCGACAGCCATCAGGATAATGACGACCATTTCAATATTACGGGCGAGCGAATTGTTGGCTGTTGCTGTAAGCACTTGATTATACAATAGTTATGTAAAACCGGCCCTATATATAAAATGAGATTTACCAGAGTTATTTTCGGCTCAAGAAGGTTAATTGCAATAGAAATTGTTGTATTTCGGCTGTTAAAAGGGGTGGTTTGGGTAAGATGGGTAAGGGGAGATTCACTTAGATTTTTTCGTAAAACGGCTCCAAAAGGGGTAACGGCGCTGGTTTACGGGTATATGATGGAAAATATTCGAAAACGTTCGAAAACTATATAGAAACGTTCGAAAAAAGTATACAAACATACAAAAACTGTATAGAAATATTCGAAAGTTGCATAGAAATATTCAAAAAAATTTGAATAGTTCGTTGAGAAACCGGCAATGAAGGGAGTCAGGGGTAAGAATTCAGAAAACAGAATAAAAATTTAGGATGGTTAATTGGTTAAGCGGTTAAATGGTTAATTGGGGAATTGTGGAGCGGGAAGCGTATCTTGTCGGAGGAATTTTTAAGTAAAGGTACCATCTATTGTGCAAGCTAAGGCATAAATGGCTTGGCCACAAGTTGACTAAATTGACAGGGATTTTTAAGACTTTTTTTTTCAGTAGGTGGCAATACCACCTAGCGCGGATAATCATACTGGGATTTTTGTTGCTGGGATTTTGGTAGAGGCAACTCACTATGTGGCAATGCCATATATCGCCAAAAGTATATTAGCATATGCGTATATGCATATATACTAATGTCATGATTAAACAATCTGGGATTTGAGAAGTTAGGATTTGAGAATTGGGGAATTGAGGTCTGTGTCCCCTATTTCTGGCCGAGGGAGTATCACTCGGGGATCTGCGCTTCGCTTCGAGAGAAATTAGGCGCAGATAACACCTATGGTGCAAGCTAAGGCATAAATGGCATGGCCACAAGTACATAGGGCATAAATGACCTAAGTTAACACCCCAGAGAGATAGCAAACGACGCATCTCACAGGGCAATGGAGATTTTTTACGGAACGAATTTTCTGCAGTGTGCGGAAGTTCAAATCAGAGTTCTCAAAAAAATTCTTGACAGTGGAGTGTTTAAGTGTAGAATTTTATTATCTTTCGCTGCATATGAAGCACCAGAAACAGGAGGCAGGATGCGGTTCTATCAGCTTAATTGCGTGAAATTTTACGAGCAGGTTTTGGTATGCGCAGATCACTGTGAAAATAAAAACCTTTTTAGAAGGAGAAAAACGATGAAAACTGTGAAAATGTTAACAATTCTGGTTCTGGCATTGGCTATAATTTTCACCTGGCCTGCGGTCAGCGAGGCACAGTGGCCACCTGAGCCGATGGGCTCGGCTTTTACCTACCAGGGGCATCTCTACGATGCCAACCACGTGTCGAACGGGGAGTATGACTTCGAGTTTAAACTCTTTGTCGATCCCTGCAAAACAGGGCCTCCATACCATATAGGCGATCCCGTCACGATATACAACCTTGACGTAATAGATGGATATTTTACGGTAGAATTGGATTTCAACCATCCATATGCGTTCGGCGGTTTTGCCCATTGGCTTGAAATTGGCGTTCGCCCGGGTGAGCTTGAAGACCCGAACGAATATACTATTCTTAGCCCACGGCAGGAGTTAACACCTGCGCCGTATGCTATTAACGCAGACAAGCTCGATGGGGCCAGTTCCAGCTCATTTGCTGGGGCGTTACATACGCACAGCGGCTCGGATATCACTTCGGGGACAGTTGATGAGGGTTATATCGACACCGACATTACCAGAGATACCGAACTTACAAGTGGACTGGCAACCAAGGCCGACATTAGCCACAACCACGATGGCTCGGATATTGTCTCGGGGACCGTCACAGCGGCCCACATCGACACCGCAATGGCCACCGACAGTGAACTTAGCACTGGATTAGCCACGAAGGCGGACATTGGCCATGACCATGATCCTTGTTATGTTAACGTAACCGGCGACAGTATGAGCGATACGCTCAGCATAACAAGTAGCGGTACTTTTGGACTCGAAGCATCTGCCGCGGGCAGCGCAGGACGGGGTGTTTACGGAAGGTCCTCAGCCAGCGATGGACACGGCGTATATGGTTATGCCAGTGATTCAGGAACCAGCATCAAATTCGGCGGTTACTTTAAGGCCAATGGCAGCTCTGGCCGGGGAGTCTACGGCCAAGCCTCAAAAACTGGAACTTCAGAGAACTATGGCGGCTATTTTGTGGCTGCGGGCGAGACCGGCCGGGGCGTCTATGGCACAGTGGCAGGCGGCCAAGCCCGGGGCGTTGAAGGCTATGCCGCTAACAGCGGCAGTTTAGTCCACTACGGCGGCTACTTTAAGGCCAATGGCGACAACGGAGTCGGCGTATATGGCGACAGCGATGATGGTACTGCCGTTCACGGCAAAAGCACGAACGGGCACGGCGTCCACGGCCAAAGTGTGGACAGCAATGGTGTATGCGGCGAAAGCACCTATGGTCAGGGTGTCTATGGTAAACATAATGGCAGTGATAACTATGGTTACCTCGGGGGGGCCCTCCATGGCGTCGAAGGTGGAGGCCTTAGCGGAAATGGTATAGGTGTCTTCGGCTGGTCCAACGCAGCAAACGGCAAAGGCGTCTTCGGCTGGTCCAACTACGATGGAGAGGGTGCGATAGCCGTGTACGGATATGCTAGTAGTTCGAACGATGTGACCAACTATGGCGGGTACTTTACCGCTGATGGCAACTATGGCTATGGCGGCTACTTTAATGCTACCGGGACAGAGAGCACAGGTATCGTTGCCTCTGGCGGTCTCTATGCCGCCCAGTTTCATGGAGACGTGTTAATCACCACCGGCAGGGTTACGACGCCCGTGCTGGAAATCACCGGCGGTTCGGACGTCTCCGAGCAGTTCGAGATCGGCAGCGAAAGCGGCGAAGCCAAGGCGGGGATGGTGGTGTGTATCGATGCAGCGAATCCCGGAAACCTCGTGGTCAGCAGCAAAGCCTACGACCGAAGGGTTGCGGGCATAATCAGCGGGGCAGGCGGTGTTAAACCCGGGATGCTGATGGGCCAGAAAGGCACTGAGGCAGACGGGGAACACCCGGTTGCGCTGACGGGGCGCGTGTATTGTCAGGCGGATGCCTCAAACGGTCCGATTGAGCCGGGCGACCTGCTGACCTCATCAGAAACAGCCGGCCATGCCATGAAGGTTACTAATTATGATAAAGCACAGGGTGCTATCCTTGGCAAGGCAATGACACCGCTGGTGGTAGGCCAGGGACTTGTACTCGTACTGGTTAACTTACAATAGAAAGAAAGGAGGTTCCACTATGATACGTAGAACAAAAATAAAGGTGTTTGTCTTAGCTGGACTGCTGTTGTTCTTGCCTAGGCTAACGCACGCGACCGAATGGACTTTCATGGTCTACCTCGACGGCGACAACAATCTGGAGGGAGATGGTATTGACGACTTTTTGGAGATGGCCAGCGTGGGTTCCAGTTCTGATGTGAAGATAGTTGTGCTCTTCGACCGCATTCCCGGGGAGAGCAGTTCCTACGGAGACTGGACGGACACCCGCCGGGGCCTTGTCAGCAAGAATGATGTGCCGAGTGACGGCAACGACGGGAAGCCCGCCTGGGGCACGAGTGTGGGCGAGGAGAATATGGGCGACCCGCAGACCCTGATAGACTTTGTCGAGTGGGGGATGCAGAACTACCCCGCCTCCATGTATGCCGTTATACTCTGGAACCACGGCGGCGGCTGGCGGTTACGGCGGGGCGAGGAAGAGCTTCTGCTCAAAGCGGTGTGTTGGGATGACACCGACGGCGGCGATCGCCTTTCTATGAGGGAGTTGCGTGGCGCACTGGATACGATCGAGACAGATGAAGAGGAGCCGAACCTTGTTGGCTTCGATGCTTGCCTGATGGGTATGGTTGAGGTGGCCTACGAGATTCGCCAGCATGGCAGTGTAATGGTCGGCTCGGAGAACACCGAACCGGAAGACGGGTGGCCGTACAACACGATTCTGGATGACTTGGTGGATGACCCCACAATGAGAGCAGCCGAACTCGGTAGTACTATCGTCACTCGCTACCATCAATCGGAGAGCGAGACTCAGTCGGCCACCAATCTTGTATTAATGAATGCCCTGGCGACCGAGATCGACTCATTCGCCCAGACGCTCAGAGACGATTGGAGCGGGGATCCTGGCGCCTGTGCAGCGGCGGCTTACCCTGTGATGATGGACATCGATTCCGCCGTTTTCGCCGAGGCACATGGCTCCGGGTGGCCTGGAAGCCACGGCCTATCCATATACTTCCCCGAGACCAGTGGCGAATTCAATACCGACTACAACGGCGCAGTGGTTATGTTGGCGCAGGACACGCGATGGGAAGAGTTTCTGCAGGACTTTCATACGTTCATGGCAGGCTCCTGGGTCGCAGACGCGCGTGACCAATCCCAGGAGTACGACGCCAGTGGTGCAGCAGGCCTCCAAGGATGGCATATAGACCTTTACGACTTCTGTGAGAAGCTGATTGATAATGTGTCGGGCGTTATCTGGGTGGACTTTGCCTATGTCGGGACCGAGAACGGAACCTTCGACCAGCCATATAACACCCTAGCGGAGGCCGTAACAGCCGCAAGCAGTGGCGAGACCATTTGTATTAAGCCGGGCTCATCGGACGAAAACATTGCCATCACCAAGGCGATGACACTGCGAGCATCCGGAGGAACGGTAATCATAGGGCTGTGATTATGGGAGATGATGATGGGTAATTAAGGCTCAGAACCAGAAAAGGAGTAAACGATTCACGAAGAACAAATTTTTTAGTAAATGAGGAGTTAGAAATGAACAAAAAAACAATAGCGGGGATAACTCAACTGACCGTTTGGATAGTGCTGTCAATCTTGGTAGGCGGCACAAAGGTGTGGGCGCAAAGCGGCGGGCAATACGATTTGAGCTGGAATACGATAAACGGCGGCGGCGGGACGAGCAACGACGGACAATATATAGTTAGCGGCACAATAGGTCAAGCAGATGCCGGTGTAATGAGCGGCGGAGACTATGAACTCTTAGGCGGATTCTGGCCGGGCGAGCCGGTATGCACGGTTGATTTTTATCACTATGCAAGATTTGCCGAACTTTGGCTTGAAACCGGACCCGGGCTGGCTGCTGACCTGTATGAGGATAATGTCGTCGACGAACTTGATTTGAAGCTGTTCGTTGATGAATGGCTTTATTATTGTCCGTATAACTGGCCGTTAAGGTAAAAGCAGAGATTTATTAGTTGCGGATTGACCGATTGCGCGGGAGAAACAGGGAATTAATCTCAACATAAACGCATTTAATTGGTATAAACAAAATCTGTGGTTTTTTGGTTACTATTAAATTTATTTGAGGAAACAAAAATGAAAAACGTCAGAAACATCACATTCTATTTTTTACTGGCGCTGTGCTCATTGGCTTTGTTAGGCTGCGGCAAAAAGGCTGATGAAAACAAACCCATCAGTGAAGTGCAGGCGGAAGCTGAAAAGATGGACATTGAGCAGCTTCGGTCAATGGTGCTTAAATACAAAGATGCCATTATGGCCAAGCAGGACGATATTGCAAAAATAGGCGTTAACCTGAAGAAAATCCCTGTTGCTGAAATGCTGGGCGAGGATGCAAAAGAGCTGAAAACCGACATCGAGAATCTAAACAAGTCTGTCTCAGCTCTTAAGGAGCGTTTCGAGGTTTATTACGAAAAGCTCAGAGAAAAAGACGGGGATTTATCCGACCTGAAAATATAACTGCAAGAGTAAACAGGATATTCAGGTAGTTATGATTTTTTGATGTTCACGTCACGCTGCGGGAACGGGATGGTGATGTTGTTGTCTTTGAGGGCCTTGAATACGGCGAGATTCACATCGTATTTCGTTTGAAAGTATTTTCCGGTTGGCACCCAGTATCTAAAGGCGATATTAACAGAAGAATCAGCAAATTTATCAACACCAATCTGTGGGGCAGGCTCCTTAACGATATCGGAGAAAGACATCAGCGTTTCTGTAATAACGGAAATGGCCTTTTCGGGGTCATCGCCGTAACTTATGCCAACGGACGCTTCTATAATTCTCTGATTTTTAGAGTTCCAGAGAATTTCTCCAACGATATGTCGATTGGGGATAGTGACCCTGACACCATCTTCGGTGACCAGGGTCGTATTGGCGAGCCTGATGTCGCTAACAACACCATTAACATCTTTGACGGAGATGGCGTCACCGAGAACAAAGGGCCTTCCGAGGATGATGACAAGGCCGGCACCATAATTAGATAAGGGGCCCTGTATTGCGTAAGTTGCACCGAAAACAAGGGCGCCTATGGCGGCGAAATTTTATGGTTTCAGGATACTCGGCGAGTGGTTACAATGGTGAGATAAAAAGTATCGAACAAAAAACAGTAAACATCGAATTATAACAAGGGAAAGTATGAAGATGAATTTTAAGAAAGCCAGGTATTTATTTGCATTTACAGCGGTAGTGCTGGTAGTTGGTGCGGCGGGGTGCCAAAGACCAGAACGGTTCGAAACAGGACGGTTCGATTATCAGCGCATCGAGCTTGCAAACGGGCTGGAAGTAGTAACGTTAGAGGATTTTTCCTGCCCGATAGTAGCAGTTCAGTTATGGTATCACGTCGGGTCGAAAGACGAGCAGCCGGAGCGGCAAGGGTTTGCCCATATGTTCGAGCATATGATGTTTCGCGGGACGGACAAGCTCGGGCCGACAGAACATTTTTCATACATTCGGCGCGTCGGCGGGATGTCCAACGGCTATACCGGATTTGACAGGACGGTCTATCTCGAAACGCTGCCGGCAAAACAGATTGAGCTGGCACTGTGGCTGGAGGCGGAGCGAATGACGTTTCTGAAGATTGACCAGGAGTCGTTCGATACGGAACGCAAGGTGGTCGAGGAAGAACGACGAATGGGGCTGAATGAGACTTACGGGACTGTGTATGAGCAGCTGCTGGCGGAGGTTTTCGAGGTCCATCCGTATCGCTGGCCGCCGATAGGAAAGATACCGCATCTTCGTGCGTCATCGGTGCAGGAGCTGAGGGATTTCTGGACGCGATATTATGTGCCGAGCAATGCGACACTGATTGTTGTCGGTGCAGTAAAACACGGGGATGCACAGCGACTGGCAAGACGTTACTTCGAATGGATACCACAATACGATGAGCCGGGGCGGGTTGCAGTTAAGGAGCCGGAACAAACAGAGAAGCGGATGGTCAAGCTGGAGGAAGATAATGCACCTGCACCTGTTGTCGGGGTGGTGTACCGGACGGTGCCAATCAGTAATAAGGACTCAATCGCGGTGGACCTTTTAGCGGAGATTTTAGGCGGCGGCAGAAGCAGCAGATTATATCGTGAGCTGGTGGCGGAGAAGCAATTGGCGGTTGGTGCGGCGGCGGCGACATGGTCGCTGGAGCAGGATGGTCTGCTCGGGGCAGGAGCAGTAATGTCGCCGGTTGGCGGTGATGCAAACAGTATTCTCGGGATTGTCGAGGGACATATTTGCCGGCTGCGGAATGAAGAGGTGAGTGAGCGCGAACTGATGAAGGCGAAAAACCAGATGCTGCGCGAGCTGGTGACGGCAAATCTGCGTATTGAAAGCAAAGCGAAGATGTTAGGCAGTGCGGCAGTGGAATACGGGGACGTTTCGCAGGTCAACCGTTGGCTGGATGATATACGAAAGGTAACAGCAGCGGATATTCAGCGTGTGGCAAATGAGTATTTGACGGAGGAGCGGACGCTGGAGGTCAAGGTTGAGCAGAATCCGGCTGGTACGGTGAGGAGTATGCTCGGTATTTCGAAGGAAGAGGATGCCCCAATTACAGCGGAGCCGGAGAAGGTCGCGCCAAAACCGGGACGTGGAGGACTTGAACGCAGCAAAGATTGGCCAAAAGAGCCGCCGGTTGCGAAGGTTTTGGCGGCGAAGATAACGCCGAGGTACAACAGCGGAAAATTAGAAAATGGTTTGAAAGTGCTCGTAGTGCCGAATCATGAGGTTCCATTTGTGAGTATCCAAATGGGGCTATTGTCGGGGGCGTGGACGGAGAACAAGCCGGGGACAGCGTCGATGACAATGCAGATGCTCGTCAAAGGGACGATCAAACATAGTGAGGGTGAGCTGGCTGATGAGCTGGAGACATACGCAATCAGCCTTTCAGGGACGGGAGATATGGACACGAGCATGGTCAAAGTAGGCTGTTTGACAGAGCATATCGCCCGGGCGATGGAGCTGCTCGGTGAGGTTGTGCTGACACCGAGCTTTCCTGAAGAGGAGTTCGAGAAACTGAGAAAGCAGGTCCTTACATCATTGGCGGTTTCGTCGGCGGAGCCGGACTATGTGGCTGACAGGGAATTCAGGCGAAGATTATATGGTGAACATCCGTATTCACGGACGGCTACGGGCGAGGTCGAAGACGTTAATGCGCTGGCGAATGAAGATTTAAAGCTGTGGTGGGGCGAATTTGCAAGACCCGATACGGCGGTGCTGATATTTTCAGGAGATATTGATGAGAAAGACGCATTCGAATTGGCAGGCAGGACGTTTGGGCAGTGGAAGGCGTCCGGAGAACGACCTGATATAAAAATACCACCACCGAGCGGGACGACAGAGACACATATATATTTGGTGGACCGGCCCAGTAGCACACAAAGCCAGATTCGTATCGGACAGCGAGGTATTACCAGGCACGACGACGGATATTTCGTCAGCAGAGTAGTGAGCAATTATTTCGGATGGGCATTTAACAGCCGGCTGAATGAGAGTATTCGCGTGGCGAAGGGATTGACGTATGGCGTCTGGGGCAGCTATATAGCCAATCGCTTTGCAGGCAGATTCGAGGTAAATACCTTCAGTAAGACGGAGTCGACGGCTGAAGCGGTTCGAGCGGTTCTCGAAGAAATTTTGCGGCTGAAAGCAGGGGGTCCGAGTGATAGTGAGCTAAAGGACAGCAGGTCGTATATACTCGGTAATTTTGTGGCAGGACGTGAGACACCTCAGCAGATTGCACGCGACCTGTGGCTAATCGAATCGCAGAAGCTTGGTAAGGATTATCTCGAGAGACTGCTCGACGGGATTGCGAAGGCCAAACGAGCAGATTGTGAACGTTTGGTTGAAGAGACAATAGAGCCGGGTAAGCTGGTAATAGTCGTTGTCGGCGAGGCGGAGAAGCTTAAAGAGGAGCTGGAACAAATTGCACCGGTTACAGTCATAGCGGCGGAATAATAAACACTATTCGAGGACGACTTCATCCTGATAGGCAGGGACAGCTACCTGCCAGCCGGTCTGCTCTCGGAGGTAATCGCCGAAATTGGATGCGCTTTCGGTTTCGCCGTGGACGACGAAAATTTTTCGAGGAGGCGATTTCAATTCTTTCAGCCATTTTAGCAACTCTTCCCTGTCGGCGTGCGCTGAAAAACCGTGTATCCGGACGACTCTGGCTTTAATCTTACGCTGCTCGCCGAGAATTCGGACTGTTTCTGCGCCGTCGACGATTTGTCTTCCAAGAGTTCCAACGGCCTGATAGCCGACAAACATTATGGAGTTTTGCGGTCTGGAGATATTGTTGACCAGGTGATATTTTATTCTGCCGCCTGTGCACATACCGGAGCCGGCTATAATCATAACGGTTCCTTTTACGTTGTTAATCGCCTTTGACTCTTCGGCTTTTCCGGCCATCTCCAGGCCGGGTAAATTAAAGGGCGACCTGAGCTTGCTGGTGAATTCGGTCATTTGCTCATCAAATAACTCGGGGTGATTGCGAAAAACCGTTGTAATCCTGGAAGCCATGGGGCTGTCCAGGAAAATCTTCAGCGGTGATATTGCTTTTTCGAGCAGTAATTCGTTTATGTAATATAAAACCTCCTGTGAGCGTTCGAGGGCGAAGCTTGGAACGATGATGTTTCCGCCAGCTTTTTTCGTTGAGTTTATTACGTCGCCTATCTTTTTTTTCACATCACTCGTCTGCTCGTGGACCCTGTCGCCATAAGTGGACTCGATGAGAACGTAATCGGCGGTGTCAAAAACAGTCGGGTCGCATACTATGGGTCTGTCGGGTCTACCGATGTCACCCGAAAATAAAATAATTTTTTCCTGACCGTTTTGACGCAGCTTGGTCCTAATTATCGAAGAGCCGAGGACATGACCGGCATCATAAAAAGTGGCTTCGAGGCCATCATCAAGGTTGACGGCTTGCCTGTATTCGAGCGGTGAGAAAAGGGGGAAACAGGCCTGAGCATCCTCGATAGTATAAAGAGGGACATCGGGATATGGGCCTTTTCGGCGCTGCCTCTGGTGTCTCTTGCGTTTGTGCTCAGCGTCCTCTTCCTGAATCTTGGCTGAATCCAAAAGAATAATCTGCGCAATCTCTGCAGTAGCGGCGGTGCAGTATATTCTGCCTTTGAAACCTTCTTTAACGAGTTTCGGCAACAGGCCGCAATGGTCAAGATGGGCGTGAGTTAACAGGACCGCATTGATACTATCAGGCGGTACTGGGAAAGGATTCCAGTTTCTTTCTTTTAGGTGTCGTTCCTGATAGAGACCGCAGTCTATAAGAATGCGGACACCATTGGCTTCGAGCAAATGGCAGGAACCGGTAACGTTCTGAGCGGCACCGAGAAAACGTAATTTTATCTGCATACTTTACCTTGTAGTGATAGACACCAGTCTTAAATCAATAATTTTACGATATAGAAGGGACAGAGTCAAGCGGCAAAGGTGCGAGCGGCATCGTAATATATTATTTAATTTCTGCAGCGACGATTTCAGTTTTGCAGTTTGGAATGGCTTCGAGGAATTTTCGGCCATAAGGTTTGTTGACTACGCGAGAGTCCAGTACAACGAATGGTTTAAGTGAAATCTGGTCTAAAAAATAATATATATAATTTCTGGCTTTTTGTGCATAAATTTGATATATTGTGTTATTGCAATAAAAGCACAGAAATTAAAGGAGGAGTCAGGATGAGAAATGCAGCACTATTTTCCGTTGTTATAACGATAGGGATAGTTGTCTATCCCGGTATCGCCGCAGGAGTTTTTTCAGACAATTTCGATGACGGCGACATAAGTGACTGGACAGTTACTACAACCGGAGATGCAATATTCGGCGTTTCGACGAATAAATCCGTCAGCGCCCCCTACAGCGTCCATATGAGCTCTACAGGAGCTTACAAAGCTATGGGAGTTTCACCTGCTTATGATGTGAATCTTTCAGAAAATTATCACATCTGTTTTTATTTCTTAGTCCCCCATACGAATAATCATTGGTTCGAAGTGTTCAACAACCACCAAGTCTATCTTTTAATTGACGGCACTACCGACTTAAAATGTTATTCGCCTGCCCAGCTAATAATGACTCTAAATACAGACCAGTGGTATCTTATAGAAATCAAAGTCTATCCCTCTTCGGAAGATTACGATGTTTATATAGACGGTGAATTTAAGAAAACATGTCCTTTCTGGATTCACACCGGTTTTGAAACGAATTTCCAAATAGGAGACAGGGCTGACGGGTCAACAGATAAAGGAGAGGCATATTGGGACGACTTTATAATTACACAACCAGTGGATTCCGATGGAGATGGTATTATGGACCCAAATGACAACTGCCCTTATGTTCCTAATCCGGGGCAGGAGGACAGAAATTCGGATGGCTGGGGAGACGCCTGCGAATGTATTGCAGCTAATCTCGACGGCCTCGGCCTTATTGACCTTCGGGATTTTTCAATCACCGCGTTAGATTGGCAGGAAAACAACACGGGTCTGCCGGGCGATATTAACGGTGACGAAACCGTAGACTTTAAAGATTTAGAGATAATTGCATACTACTGGCTGAGTGACTGCAGTTTGTAATATGTAATTCATTTCTCTGCGGCAACGATTTCAGTTCTGCAGTTTGGAATGGCGTCGAGGAATTTTTGGCCATAACGTTTATTGACTACGCGAGAGTCCAGGATAACAACGATGCCTCTATCAGTTTTGGTTCGAATTAATCTTCCGAAACCCTGCTTGAACTTGAGAATTGCAGAAGGCAACTGATAGTCGTAAAAAGGATTACCGCCGAGCTGTCTTATCTGTTCGAGCCGACCTGCAATTAACGGCTGGTCGGGGACGGCGAACGGAAGGCGAACGATAATTACATTGCTAAGGGCCTGGCCGGGCACATCGACACCCTGCCAGAAACTGTCGGTGCCAAACAGTGCACAGCTGTCTCCGGTCTTAAAACGCTTTAAAAGAACGGTTCTATCGAAGCCGGCACCCTGCTGTAGTAACTGAATATCATTTTCAGCAAGCGAGTCTGCGCACTTTTGGGCGATTGCTTCGAGCATTTCGTAACTGGTAAAAAGGACAAAGGCGCTGCCTTGCGTTTTGCGCACGTATCTGCTGACGGCCTGAGCTGCGGAATCAATAAAGGCCGGTTCGTTGGGGTTGGGAAGGTCTTTTTCGATATAAAGGGTGACCTGGCTGGCATAATCGAAGGGCGAGCCAAGCTTAAGCGTTCTAAAATCATCCAGACCAATTCGGCTGGTGAAGAACTCAAAGCCCAGCTTCGTATCGCGTATTGCGTATTGTGTATTGCGTGTGTCGTACTGTGTTGTTTTTCCGCACTCCACAGGACGCCTTTCGGCGGACGCATCACGCACAGCGCACGACGAATATGGGCCGCTGCTCAAGGTAGCGCTGGTCAGTATCACCGATTCATATTTATCAAACAAACAGCTTTTCACGTTCGGCCCGACATTCAGCGGCGCACTTCTCAAACGTGTGGCGGCTCTGGCAGAGGCAGACGGCTCAACCCAGTAGATGAAATCGTTCTGCTGCTGGGTCAGGAAGGAAAACAAATCCTGCGCCAATGCCGAGCAGCGGTCGATGAGGCGCATAATCTCGAATTTTTCATCAATGTCTTTGCTGATTTTTGCCAGCTCGGCCAATTCGGCGTGTAGATTTTTCAGATGTCCGGAGACATTATCCTCGATGAAATTTTTATAACATCTGCCGGATGTTTCATCTTTTGTCTGCTGATACCATTGGCCGATGCGACTAAAGAACCTCCTCGCTTCTTTGGTTATCAAGCCGACCATATTAATTGCTTTATTTGCCTTGTCAGTATTGATATAGGCCAGAAGTCCTTTATGAGTTTTAGGATTGTAAAGGGCATCGAGCAGGAATTTGAATGTAAAGTTGCTGATATTTATCCCGAAATGGTCTTCGGCCACATGCTCGATATTGTGTGCCTCATCAATAATGATGTATTTATAATCCGGCAAAATTGATGCACCCTGTGATTTGAGCACCAGGTCGCTGAATAACAGGGCGTGGTTCGCCACAATAATATCAGCATTTTCCAATCGCCGTCTGGCACGCCAGTAGAAGCAACGGTGGAAGTGTGGACATTTTTTACTGCGGCAGTTACCATGCTCACTTTTGACGGCGTCCCAGATATGGTTTTTCGGCAGAATCGGAATATCACTCAGCGAGCCGTCTTCCGTCTGACCGGCCCAGCGTTTTATTACCGCAAGGGCTGAGCCGAACTCGTCAAACATCGCTGCCTGCCTGCGCAGTGCAAATTCAAGCCGACGCTTACAGAGGTAATTACCTCTGCCCTTTGCCAGAACGGCAGTAAACCCCGCCCCTCGGAGTGGCGGGGTAAACGTCTGCGGCAAAGATTCAGCGAGGAATGGAATGTCCTTGTTGATTAACTGCTCCTGAAGGGTTATGGTAAAGGTGCTGATGAGGGCCTTTGTTTTTTTCCTGTGAACCAAATTTATCGCAGGGACGAGATATGCGAAGCTTTTTCCAATGCCTGTTCCAGCCTCGGCAACCAAATGCCGGTTGTCCATAAAGGCGTCTTTAATCGCACAAGCCATCTGCAGTTGCTGCGGGCGATCCTCAAAACCGGTAAAAGATTGCGCAATAAGACCGCTTGGTCCAAAAACCTCCTGTAAGTCTAAAGGTGTATCGGCTCTTATCATCGAGAGTGTATAAAAGCAGAAGACAACAACAGCAGATAACGAATACTTTTTCTCCTTTTACCAGCCCAAACTGGGTTTTGTGTCATCGGTTATACGCTGTGAACTGTTTTCGTCCGCTGGTGGGCTGTCTTCAATGGCTTTTTTAAGAGCGAGCACAGCGGGAACCTGCGGCATTTTTTTGTAAGCGGCGTTGATTGCCTCTCCGGCTTCCCTGGGTCTGTCCATTTGGTGATAAACATAGGCAAGCAAAAACTGCAGCTCGGGTGCGCCACTTTTACTCAGCCATTCTTCGAGTTCGACTACGCGCGTCTCGAGCATGTCCCTGTCACCTACCATAGCCACAATGTCAACTTTAAGGCCGGCATAATCGGGGAAAATCTGCAAAGCCCTGGAAAGGAAGAGGGCACTGCTCATATATTCGCCTGCGGCAAAAAGGGCGTGGCTCTTTCCGGCATAGGCAAGGGGGTCATCCGGCTTGTAAAGCGATGCGAGAGTATAGGCATCGGCGGCGCGATAGTATTTGCCCTGCTTAAGATACAGTTCCGCAGCCCGCATATTCTGATTGAACTTGTTTTTGGAGAAAGAGGCAAAAGTTTCATAAGGGCCCAAAATAGCTTTGGTCCTGGCAACGGATAAATTGGTTTGAGCAAGCTTCTCGGCCTGAGAAAGCTGCTGAGTCTGCTGCTCGGCAGTTTCACCTTTGGCGGAGTAATCAACCTGGCTTTGACCCGCTTCGCCAAGGGCCTGTGGTTCGGTCATCGCCAAGTCAAGCTGTTGTTGTAAGCTGTCAAGTTGTTGTTTCATACTGTCGTAAACATCAAGCTGTTTGTCCAGGTCCAATTCCTCGGGCAAAGCGAATGTTGTCTCGGCCATTTTTTCACTTTGTTGCATTTTCTGCGGCGGTGTTTCTAACAACCGGTTCGCTGCAGGCAGGTTGCTGTCAAGCGTTTTTACAGCAGTGGACGATAAAGAGTTATCCAGGCCGGTCAGACTTTTTGCAAGTTCAGTAGACTTATCGCTTAGCTGGTTCAGGTCGCGCCTGAATTGTTCTTCCCTGTTCTGGTATTGCCGGTCGGTTAGTTTTTCGGATGAATAATCGGCGATTTCGGGCTGGTCCTGGTATTCCTGTTCGGTTAGTTTTTCTGGTGAATAATCGACGATTTCAGATGAAATTAGTTCCTCCATTTCTTCCCGTGTCATCGACATCGGTCGCAAGCGTGCCGAAGATATCGCATATGCCGGGTCGAGCATCGCATCGCGTCTGGTCGTCGAGACCCCGGTGAAATAAGGATAAGATTGAGCAGTAAAACTTCCGATGTTTGTAGTCGATGGTCCGACCACAACAGAGGTACCTGGCGTTGTAGTAGTTACTGTCTGAGTCGGTGAATAATATGGTTTATATCCTGTGGTGTAACGGCCGAAATCTTCTGGGCCGGCTGAATCCCTCAAAAACGAATCAAGTGACGATGAAGGAAGCGTCTCTCCAAAATAGGTTGGCGCACTATACGGCACTACGCCGCGAAAGTATTGACCTCTGCCGACATTTCCGGTAACCAGCAGGTTACTGCTGTTGTCAATCGGGTCAGGTGAGCGAAGAAGCCCGCTCTGTCGGCTGCTCGGAGGAATTGTGGCCGGACTGATATAGTCGTCGATAGCCAGGAGAATTTCTGTAAAAGCGGTTAAAAACAGCAAACAAACAATAATATATATCCCTGCTCTTTTCATAATTATATTATACCCTCTATCGCAGAACTATGTTCATAAATTAAACGAGCAAACAATTTTACCGTTGTGAGCCGGCATTTTACGCGTTATTTCCAACCCGGGTTTTTCTTATACTTCGGCTTTTCCGCCCAGCTGAGTTTAGTCGCCAAAGTATCCCATTGTGTCCTAAGTGGGTTATTTACCACCAGGAAATCGCTTTTATTCCTCTCAATTCTTACCACATCATCAATCGATAGCTTGGAGGAAATCTGGCCATCAACGGAAACAGTAGTGCCTTCGTTGACACTGATTCCAAAGACCTCTACCTTACTGTCGGAATTGATGACAACAGGCCTGAAGCTGAACGAATGCGGACAAATTGGCGTAACAACCATTGCCTGCATGTTTGCTGCAATTATCGGCCCTGCCGCTGAGAGATTATAAGCCGTCGAGCCGGTGGGCGTTGCAATTATAAGGCCGTCGCTTACTAATCCGTCTATTGCAAGCTGACCATCGACCGACATCTTCAACTCAATCATTCTAAAGGGAGGTCCGGCTGTGATGAAAACATCGTTGATAGCCGCTGATGAGAATTTTTCCCGGTCATTGCTGAAAACCTTGCATCTGAGCATCATACGTTTCTCTATGCGCAGTTTTCGTGATGTCAAAGAAGGGAAAAATTCTTTAAGCTCTCCAAGACTGAATTCGGTGAGGAAGCCGAGCTTGCCGAGGTTAACGCCTATAACCGGCATATTGACCTGACTGAGCTGTCTTGCGGCGGAGGTAATACTGCCATCGCCGCCGAAGACGACCGCAAAATCGGCCTCTTTCAAGATATCAACGGTGCATTGGTCTATACTGCAGTTGGTGATGACCTCGGCTCTACTGCCGGCGAAATCGAGAAAGTCCTCAACCACCTCGGCAACATGGCCCTTTTTCGGGTCGCTGAAAATCACCAATCTTGGCAAATTGCTTTTCGCCATTTTTAAGATAATCCTATTTCACGTTATAGTCGGGTGATTATCGGGCCGAATGCAACATCTCTTTTGCTGTCTGCGCTATTTTATCGGCATTTATCCCCGCCTGCATAAGCTGAGCGCTGCGTGAATCGTGCTTTAAAAATTTCCTGGGCATACCAAGGATTACAATTGGCGTTATAATCGGGCCGTGTAAGGTCGCAGCGGCGGTCTCAAGCACGGCTGAGCCAAAGCCACAGGCAAGACTGTGGTCTTCGAGCGTTATTATACCTTTGCGCCGGCTGAGTAAAGAAATAATTCTTTCATCGAGCGGAGCGGCGAATCGTGCATTTATCACATCGACGTCAATACCATCCCTGTGGAGGAGCCGAGTCGCTTGGAGGGCATTGGTAAGGACGCTTCCGTAAGAGACAATTGCAATAGCTGAATTGGAGTTGCTTGTGACGAAAACGGCTCTTCCTAATTCAAAAGGCACGGCACAAGCGGACAAGTCAAACTCATTCGAAGGAACAAGGTCCTTGGGATACCTTATACAGACCGGTTTATCTTCTCCCAGAGCAAATTCCAAAGCCAACTTTAATTCATCCTCGTCAGCAGGTGCCGTCAGGACCATATTCGGCATCATTCTTAAAAAACCGATATCCATCAGCCCGTGATGCGTAGGTCCATCCGGGCCGACAACTCCGGCTCTGTCGATACAAAAAACAACGGGCAGATTCTGCATCGATACTTCCTGAACCAGCTGGTCGAAACTTCGCTGCAGGAAGGTCGAATAGATACAGACGACGGGCTTTAATCCGCTCTTGGCAAGGCCCGCTGCAATATCTACCGCGACACTCTCGGCGATGCCGACATCGTAGAGACGGTCGGGGAATCTTTTTCTAAATTCGGCCAGTCCTGTTCCATCGCACATTGCTGATGTTATAGCAATAATTCTGTTGTCCTTTGAAGCCAGCTCGGTCAAATGCCGGCCGAATACTTCGGTAAAGCTGCGTCCGACTATATCTGTGACCGGCTCAACCTCGTCCCCATTCATTCTGAATGGGCCGGTTGAATGGAATTTGCTGGGGACCAAATCAGCCGGTTTGAAACCCTTACCTTTCGTTGTGTAAACATGCAGAATTGCAGGATGGTTCAGATGCAGCAGAGCCCTGAATAATTTTATAAGCGATTCGATGTCATGACCGTCAACAGGGCCAAAATACGGGATATTCAGGCTCTCGAACATCTGGCTGGCCGGGAAAACCATACGAATGCTCTTCTTAATCCTCTCAATCGCCTCCTCAACGGTTTTGCCGATAACAGGGGTGTGCTCGAGAATATCTCTGGTTGTGTTTCGTAAATCCTCGTAGGTCTGGCTGAGACGGACTTTGGAGAAGTATTTTGCCACCGCCCCCTGCGTAGGGTCGATCGCCATCGAGTTATCATTGAGAACTATAAGTAATTGTCTCTTTACCAGTCCGAGGTTATTTAGTGCCTCGAAAGAAAGGCCGTTCACGATACTGGCATCTCCAATGAGTGCCACGATTTTATCGTCCCTTCCGGTTCGAGCCTGCCCCATTGCCATTCCAATTGCGGTCGCTATCGAGGTTCCTGCGTGGCCGACGACAAACTGGTCGTATGCACTTTCATTGGGATTGGGAAAGCCGCTTATCCCGTCGCGCTTACGAAGCCTTGTGAAGTCAGCCCTTCGGCCGGTTATGATTTTGTGCGTATAACACTGATGACCGACGTCCCAAAGGAGCTTGTCGGTTTTGAAGTCGAAGACATAATGCATCGCCAGCGTCAGTTCCACCGCCCCGAGATTACTGGCCAGATGTCCGCCGGTCTTACTCACCGAGGCAAGAATAAAGCTGCGTATTTCGTCGGCTAAGGTCTTGAGCTGATTAAGAGACAATTTTTTCAAATCATCGGGGTTGTCTATTTGTTCTAATAAGTTAGCCATTAAAAATTTTCCGATTACTTTGTTCTTTTCAGCAGGGCAAATGCGAGCTTCCGGAGGGTGTCAGCTCTTCGGCCGAAGGGTTCCAATACTTCTATCGCTTCATTGGCCAACTTTTTTCCGAGTTGCCTTGATTTTTCCATTCCGACTACGGCTGGGTAAGTTGCCTTGCCGGCTTTGGCGTCTTTGCCAGCGGTCTTGCCTAAGTGCTCACTTGAAGCACAGACGTCAAGGATGTCATCGGCTATCTGAAAACCCAGTCCAATCTTCAGGCCGTATTCGCAGAGACGGTCAAATTCGCTGTTCTCTGCCTGTCCGCAGATAGCTCCCATAGCAGCGGCGCAACGAAACATCTTAGCGGTTTTGTTTGTGTGGATATATTCCAAAATCTCCTCGCTGCCACTGCCGTTTTCGGCTTTAAGGTCTGCCATCTGGCCGGCAATCATACCGGCGGGGCCGGCGGCCTGCGCCAATTCGCCAATTAATCTGACCGCAACAGCCGGCTCGTCAACTTCTGTTGCCAAAACTTCGAAGGCGAGTGTTAAAAGTGCATCGCCGGTGAGTATAGCTGTTGCTTCGCCAAAGGCCTTATGGCAGGTCGGCAGCCCTCTGCGAAAGTCATCATCGTCCATTGCCGGCAGGTCATCGTGGACAAGGGAATAGGTATGCACCATCTCAATGGCCGCCGCTGTAATTTCAGCATTGTAGTTTATTTTACCGCTGATAAGCTCGCAGCACCAGAGAACCAGCACCGAACGCACTCGTTTGCCGCCAGCTTCGAGCGTGTACGAAATCGCCTCTTTCAAATTACCGCTAATATCAGTCTGCTTATCAATAAGACGAGACAGTGTATTGTTTACAAACTGTACTTTCTCGCTTAGCAGAGAGTTTATTTCGCTATTGACGGTATGGTTTAGCGGCATATACGGCTCCGTTGTCTGCTAAAAACTATCATTTTGCGTTTTCGACCAAAAAAACGTATTATATCCAATATCTGCGAAATTTCACAGCAAATTATGAATGTCGATAGATTGTTAATTCTTGGTGTAACCGCATCGGGTAAGGGGCGATTGGCCTTTGAACTTGCTGAGAAACTGGAGGCTGAAATAATCAGCGTGGACTCGATGAAGGTCTATCGGCGAATGGATATCGGAACCGCCAAGCCGCCGAAAGAGTTACTTGAGCGTATTAAATATCATTTAATCGATGTGGTTGAACCAAGTGAAGCCTTCAGCGTCGGGAGCTTTCTCGATTTAGCCCGCGATGCAATAGAGCAGATAAAAGGTCGCAAAAGAAAAATAATTGCCGTGGGCGGAACCGCTCTTTATATAAAGGCCCTGCTATACGGTTTGTTCGAAGGGCCTGGAAGCGATAAGCGAATACGGGCTGAATTGCAGGCCGAGGCGGAAGCTGAAGGTCTGGAACAACTGCATCGGCGATTAACGCAAATCGACCCTGTTGCCGCTGAACGTATCAACTGCAATGACCGCAAACGTATAATTCGCGCACTGGAAGTTTACAAGCTCACCGGGAAACCGATTTCAAGTCTCCAGCAGCAATTCGATGCTGAGCACAACTGGACGATAATCGGGCTGCGAAGGGGAAAAAGCGTTGAAAACAGCCGAATAAACCAGCGGGTAAAAAAAATGATTGAGGCAGGCCTTGTTGATGAGGTCAAGGGACTGCTGGCTGGGGAAAAACCTTTGAGCCAGCAGACCCGGTGCGCAATAGGCTACGCTGAGATAATCGAGCACCTGAACGGAAAGATGAGTTTAGAAGATGCAACCGAGCTGATAAAGAAAAACACGCGGCGCTTTGCGAAAAACCAGCGGACGTGGTTCAAGACTTTTAAGAATGTTAACTGGCTCGATATAGAAGCTGAAGAGCCAGCCGAAAAAATTTTCAACCGAGCAAAGACGTTATTAAATAGTATTGCCACAGGGCAGGGAGCTATTTGAGTATCTCAAATAAGTTCAGGTGCTCGTCGGTCCACAGCCGAATTTTCTTATAATAGTTCCTTTGTGGTGTGGCAGCGTTTTCAATGTTCTCGCTGTTGATGAATTCTTCATTATTCGTCATTAGAATCCAGTCCGAGGCCAAAACTCCCATTTCTTTATTTTCACTGCTTTCAATCCATTTGTTTTTCAAGTTAAAGAATTCTGCCTGTTTCCATACCACCGATTCGATGTCGAGATGCACCGATGAAGTATGGACGGCGATGATTCCGCCTGGTTTAATATGCTTAAGATAAATCTCGAAAGCCTCTTTAGTCAGAAGATGCACCGGCACAGCATCACCGGCAAAGGCATCAAGCACCAGCACATCGAACTGCTGCGGTTCTTCGGACTCCAGAGACAACCTGCCGTCACCAATGATTATATCAACTTTGCTTTTGCAATTCTCAAGGTAGCTGAAATACTCCTCTGCCAGTCTCTGAACTTCAGGATTAATCTCATAGAATCTGAAATAATCATCTTTTTGCTCGTATGCTGCAATTATTCCCACTCCCAGACCTATCGCCCCAATCCGCCTGCCTCCCTCGATTTTCAGATTCTCCATCACCAGGCCGATACCGCTTTTCCGGTTATAGTATGCCGTCGGCATAAGCCGTTTTGATTCGTCGAAAAACTGCAGCCCGTGAAACGTCGTCCCGTGCTGCATAATGTACTTATGCTCATAGGGATTATCCCTTTCATCTTCCCATATCGTCAGGACACCGAAGAAGTTACGCGTATTCAAAATCGCCCGCTGGTTTTTATCACCTTGTTTGTCCTGGAAAATAGTTGCCGTAACAGAAGCTGCTATAATCAAGATTATCCAGACCCACCGACGCAAACCTTTTCCCAAAGCTTCACTTTTATCCGCCAAAAGGACGAACAAAGCACACACAAGAATCCCTACATACAATTCAATATACGTATTGAAAATGACAGGCGCAATTATCCCTACGAATACTCCTCCGGTCGCACCTCCAATTGCAATCAGCAGATAAAACCACGTCAGATACCTGGGCGCAGGTCTTAACCGGTACAGCTCACCGTGACAGACCATACAGCAAAAAAACAGCATTGCACAGTATGTCATTATCACTTCCCATGTCCCCATATTCTCTTCATATTTTTTTGCCAGTGTTACTGCAACGATGCTGAGTATAAACAAGCTTAGAAACACCCGCCTTGCATACCATCTGCGGCTATGAAAGCAAATAATAAAGGAAAGCAGATAAAGGCACAGCGGGACGACCCACAAAAAGGGTATCACAGCCACATCCTGGCATATCTTATTTGTGACGGCCAACAGCTCTATCGAGGCGGCCGCCGTCAGCCCAAGCCACAGCAGAGGGGTGGGCCAAGTCGGCGTATTGAATTTTTTGTCTCTTCTTTTTTCGAGGGTCTCAATAAGCTCACCGCGACCTGAATACCTGTAGAAGATCACCGCGCAGAGAACACATAGAACCGAAAAAATTATAAGCCCCAATGACCACATCCCTGCCTGCTCTGCTCTGGTAAAGAAAGGTTCAAAAACAAACGGGTAACCGAGCAGTCCGAGAAGTGAAGCGGCATTTGAAAAAGCATACAGCCGGTAAGGGGTTTTTTTCAATTCAATTCTGCTAAACCACCTTTGCAGCAAAGGCGCCGTCGCTGAAAGCACGAAGAAAGGAAGTCCCACATATCGTCCGAGCAGGACCATAATCTGTAATGTTGGGTCACCTTCGCCGGCAGGTTTCCACTCGGCCTGCGGTGTAACAGGAAGCGATAAGATTGCTGCAATAAGCAGGATGGTATGAACCGCCACCTGATTCCTGCAGCTAAGAAACCTATCGCTAAAATGAGCGTATGCGTAACCCGCCAAAAGCAGCACCTGAAAAAACAGCATACACGTTGTCCAAACTTCAGGATTTCCCCCAAACCACGGAAGAACATATCTGCCTATTAAAAGCTGAACCGTAAAAAGTAAAAATGCCCCCAAAAACACTGTGGGAATATATACCGCTGATACGCCCGGCCATTTGTTTGCCTTTTGCTCTGAATAATGATTACAGTTATTTTCCACCTAAGTTGATTTCTCCGGTTTAATCTTCCTTATCTTTGCAAAAAACATTCTCAAGTATCTTATGTAATAATGATTTTTATAGCAATACCTCCGCTAATTCATCAGGAAAATATGTATTAAACAATATTCAGTAAGCTATACGGTTTGGAGTTGTCGCTGGGCCCGCAGGAAAGCGGCGGTATCGCCTAAAACGAGCTGCTTTATAAGTTTGGCCGGGACGGAAGTCATTCCTATATTGAAGATTTTCTCCTCCACCATTGAAGCAATCGTTCTGGCAGTCTGCCGGGGGATATCGTAGTCTTTTACGAGGTCTTTTACAATTCTGGATTTGTCCCAGCGGGACCTGGGCAGCGATTGTTGAATACTGCAGAGCATTTCAGCATCTGCGAGCTGCTGAATATCAATCGGAACAACCTCAATTCTGGAGCGTTTAAGCTTGCGATTGAAATGATTCTCACTGAGCACAACTGCGGCATCTTCATACGTTGTGGCAGTCAAAACCGCCTTAATTATGGAGAGGATTTCGCCACTGGTTACAGTACGTGAGTTTTTCTTGTGGTAAAGAAAATAAGTTACCACCTCCGCAAGCTGTTCGGCAACGTGAATATCAGCCTGTCCATCATGAGCGAGAGCATTACAGATAGTGCCAATGACCTTTGTGTGCAGATATTCTTCAATGATGCCATCGGCCTTTACAACCTTAAGCCTCACCTTCATCCCCACCGTTTGCCTCCATGCAAAAATCTAATAACGGCTTAAACTGTTTTTCTTCCCGGCTACGGCACGCTTCGCCGTGACGAGTCAGCCGATGAACACTTTTAATCTCTCAAGCGTCAAAAAGCCTCGGCTGACCAGTATAGTCAGTTTCCTGAATAGCCTGACTTACTTCTTCAATCAACTCGCCTGCATCTTCGAAGTCTCGATAGACACTTGCAAAGCGAATATATGCGACCTTATCAACTCCTCGCAGGTGCTTCATCACGCTTTCGCCGACAAAAACCGACGAAACCTCCTTATCGAAGTTCCTGAATACATCCTCTTCAACCTTGTCAGCTATTTGCTGAATCTGTTCCGCAGAGACAGGTCTTTTATAACATGCCTTCTGCAGACCTGCGACGATTTTATCCCTGTCGTAAGGGACCCTGGAGCTGTCCTTTTTTACTACGCAGAGCTTAAAGCTCTCACCTATTTTTTCATAGGTAGTAAAGCGCTTTTTGCATACCAAGCACTGACGCCGGCGTCTGATTATTCTGCCGGTATCGCTTGAACGCGAATCAACAACCCTATCGTGATTCTCCTTGCAAAATGGACATCTCACGAACTAAGTCCACCTTAAGAAATTCAGCCGTAGATACGGTTGATGCCACAAAGGCTATTTATAATTTATCAAAAACAATACTACATCTCGCCTGTTTTCAAATTGTAGACCCAATATATAGTATGTCAAAGAAAATCTTGCGAAAGTTTGTAAATGACCTGAATAAGGGGCTGTTAAATTTTATTCCGATTGCTCTCAATTTACGGCAGGACAAATACTAATGAAAAAAGTTTGAAGAAACTCACAGGTCCTTTTGCCGATGATTTTTTATAAAAAAAAGGTCTCTGCACCGATGGCGCAGAGACCCAACTCGGAAAGAAACTTATATGGTCCCCCTAAAATTCCCCTCTCGCATAAAGCAAGAGTATTTATTTGCGCTGCTGCTCTGATGCTATTTGTCGAGAGCCCTCAGCAGTATTAACAAGTCAGGTTAATGAACTCAATCATTGGTGGATGGTCATACTTGTGTGATAAATGAAATTAAGCTGACATCCCCCTCCTTTATTTACCCGACCTCAATATAAAGTTTAGCACAAAAAACACTAATTGGCAAATTAAGACACTCGTTTTTTCAAATCTTTATCACAGCCCGATAAAATTCATAAGAATATCGGTGTAAGCTATCTTGATGATTATAAAACGGTTTGATTATTTTGCGTCTCTGGGTTTTGCGTACCAATCGGGGTCTTTGGCGAGGTTTTCTCTGGCCTCGGTCGTCATCATCTGGAAAGCAGGATGTGTGCTTTGCCAGGAGCGCTCGGCGAACGGACTTTGTCGCATCTTGGCCACTTCTTTACCGACCTCATTAAAATTGCTGCCGTAGATATGCAACGAATCGCTTATATCAACATATCTTCCTACCGCTACCGGTTGATTGATTTTTTCGGAAATCTTCTCGGCGATTATTCTTTGAAGGTCGGTCATAGCATAGACGTTCATAAACCAGGCCTTGTAAAGGTCTCTGCTCCGCCAGTGTGTATTCATATTAAGTGACATTGTGCCGTTATGTCCAGCAATCAGCCGACACCAGATTCTCTGCAGACAGGGAGGATGGTCTGTCTGCGGGTCGATAGACGGCATCCAGGTTATAGCCTGTGCTCTTCGAGTGTGGCTAACATCAGAAAGTTTGTCAATAATATATTGAATCTGGTCAACTTTTTCGGAAGACCTCAGTGCGTTTGGGTCCTGCGGCTTTTTCAGCGGAAGGTAAGCGAAGAGCCGTTCGTGATAAGTGTATGTCCACTTGCCGGCAGCAGGGTCAATCCAGTGGTCATGAATTCCGTTGACTACTTCCTGGCGATACGACTCAAGCTCGGCAGGTCCGCCGGGGAAATTCTTATGGATTCTCGGTTCGGCGAAGGGGTCGGTAACGGTAATTATGACCGTTGCGTCTTTACTGGGCGGGTCTGTGGATTTATCGTACTGGGTTTTGACTTCAAGGCCGTTATCCCATACCGCTAAGACAGCTTTCTCCCACGCCTGCGGCAGACAATCAGCAGTGATTGAAATTATCGGTATAAAACCCGCGGTTGGAATTGGAGACATTTAAGGAGAATCCTTCTCAATAGTATTGCTGAAAGGTTTGGTTCCGGGTCTTTGTTTGGTGAATTCGCTTATGTCCAGTTCTTGCTGTGTTATATTATACCGCTGGCGAAATCGTTCCGGCATATCAATGAGCATTCTTTTGGCATTATATGCATACCAGCTGTCCGGCCATTTGCTGATAATCTGCCGACAGCAATCGACCATAAGTTTGGCGCCAGCCCCGGAAGCCATCGGCAATCGCCCTATACTACGGCCCGGCACGGCCACATTCAGGAGCCTTTCGGCTTCTATTTTGTCTATCTCGGAAAGCGGTCTGAAGTACAGCGTAATCGGCTCCGTGGACGGCTGGGGAGTCTGCTCCTCAAGCAGCTGTGGTTTGGCTGAAAACTTTCTTTTATCTTCTGCGACCTGGTCATAAAAGGTTTTCTGTTTGGTTTCCGGCTTATCTGTTGGTTCCGTAGCCGGCTGAGATTTTTCGGAAGGTGAAAAAACACCTATCAGGACGATTGCAATCATAACGACAAGGGCAAAAGCAGCAATTTTTAACCAGAATGTATTCATATAGGTAATTTGCCTTTCAGTAGCGATTATTGATTATTGCCAAGCAATTTATTATAATCGATTTAAGTGTTTGATTTTGCCGGTTCAATTATAAATAGTCAATAGTAAATAGTCAATTTCAGATGTTCACAGGGCTTATAACGGCGATTTGCACGGTAAAGTCGGCTCATACAACCGGCGGCGGAATTCGTCTGGCCATAGATTTGGGCAAATTAGCTGAAAAGTGCAAAGTCGGCGACAGCATAGCTATAAACGGCGTCTGTTTGACCATTGCCCAACTGCAAAGCGGTCTCGCAGAATTCGATGTCAGCGGTGAAACGTTAACAAAGTCAATGCTGGGCAGATTGAAACCTTCCTCGGCTGTCAATGTGGAATTGGCTGTGAAGGCGGATGGGCGGTTCGGCGGACATTTTGTTCTCGGCCACGTTGACGGAACTGCAACTGTTAGGTCAATAGTTCGGCAGGGGCAATTTGCGGATATTAAATTTGCGGTGGACCCCAAGCTGCTCACCAAAATGGTGGTCAAGGGTTCGGTCGCCGTTGACGGGATAAGTTTGACGATAGCGGATATGGATAAAGACAGTTTCAGCGTCTCGATTATTCCTGAGACTATAAAGGCGACCACACTGGGGCGGGCAAAAATGGGAGATACAGTAAATATCGAAACTGATATAATAATCAAGGCGATAATGAAGCAGCTTGAGAATATTTTGACGGCAGAACAAACTCTAACAGTCGAAAGATTAAAGGAATTAGGATTTTAAGCTAAAAAAAAGAAAAAAGATGGCAAGAGCACCACGAAATCGAACTATAACACTGTCAACAGAAGAGAGGCAGAGCTATCGCCGCAGACTGCTAAAGACAGATAAACCGGTCCGCCTTGAGAGAATACTAAATAAAGTTATCAATCAGGATATCTTCGAGGTAGTGGACTTTCTTCCATCAGGATTTGCAGACCTGCTTTTTATCGACCCTCCCTATAACCTGACAAAAACATTCAACGGCCGTTCTTTTAAACAAGTCTCAATAAATAAGTATATGGAATGGATGGAATCCTGGCTGAGCAAGATGATAAGGTTGCTTAAACCGACTGCATCGGTATATATCTGCGGGGACTGGCGGTCTTCTTCGGCAATTCACCTGCTCTGCGAAAAATATTTTATTGTCCAAAATAGAATTACATTCGAAAGGGAAAAAGGACGAGGAGCTAAAAAGGACTGGAAAAATAATTCCGAGGATATATGGTTTTGCACAGTTTCTAACAATTTTACCTTTAATGCAGAGGCCACGAAGTTGAAGAGAAAAGTTATTGCTCCTTATCGCGAAAATGGCATACCTAAGGACTGGGCTGAGGAGCGAGAAGGGAAATATAGACTGACTTATCCATCTAATATATGGACGGATATTACTATTCCTTTCTGGTCAATGACGGAGAATACACCTCATTCAACCCAGAAACCGGAGAAGCTGCTTGCAAAAATTATTCTTGCCAGTTCGGATGAAGGAGATATTATTTTTGACCCCTTTGCCGGTGTGGGAACTGCAGGTGTGGTTGCAAAAAAACTAAAGAGAAGTTTCTGTTTAGTCGAGATAGATGAGCAATATTGTTTTTATGCTGAGAAGAGATTGCAGATGGCGGAGACAGACCCAACTATTCAGGGATACTTCGATGGTGTTTTCTGGGAAAGAAACACGTTAAAGAAGGCAGAATAGAATATTTCGAGGGAATCAAGAAATAATGTTCGTAATATGAGAAGATGAATAAAGGCAACGTCAATAATTCGATAAGTGAACAGATGGTCATCGGCGTAACAATGGGCGAGCCGGCGGGCATCGGCCCGGAGGTTGTAGTAAAAGTGCTGGTGGAGCCGGAGATAAGAAAAGCGGCAAAGTTTATCATATTCGGTATGAATGAGCAGCTTTGTTACGCAGCGGACAAGGCAGAGATAGAGCCGTTCTGGGACAGGTACCAGCACGAAAAAATCAGCAGGGATTATCCACATAAAGTTGTAGTGGCCGATTACGATGAGTATTCGGTTCCGTCTTGGATTAAAGGTCCCAGCACGGTCGGAGGCGAAGCATCTATACATTTTTGCCTGGATGCGATTGAGGCGGCCAGGGCCGGCATAATCGATGCAATAGTAACAGCCCCAATCAGCAAAGCAAGCTGGAAATTAGCCGGCGCCAAATGGCCCGGCCATACCGAAATGCTGGCGGACAAGTGCAAATCGGCGCAAAAGGCGATGATGTTTAACGCCGGTCCACTAAAGGTGGCCCTTGCAACGATTCACAGGGCGCTATTCGAAGTTCGGCACGAGTTCACAATCGGCTGTGTCTTTGAGCCGATAGATTTATTGAACATCGCGCTGAAGGAATACTTCGATATTGAAAATCCCAAAATCGGGGTTGCAGCACTGAATCCTCATGCGGGAGAGGACGGGCAATTCGGGGATGAAGAACAGCGGATAATCTCGCCGGCGATTTTACTGGCGCAGGAACAGGGGATAAACTGTGAGGGACCTTTCGCAGCCGACACCCTGTTTCTACGGGCTGCACACGGCGAATTCGACGCCGTCGTTGCGATGTATCACGACCAGGGAATGATACCAGTTAAACTTCTTGCATTCGACAAGGCGGTTAATATCACTATCGGCATACCAATAATCAGGACGTCGCCGGCTCACGGAACGGCTTTTGACATTGCCGGCAAAAACATCGCCAACCCTTCGAGCATGATGAATGCCATAACCACTGCCATTAATATGGCCGCTACGAAAAAGCTGCGCCAACCCGTGCAGACAAAGGCCTGCTCAGATGCAGACTAAGCACCAAATCCAGCAGTTACTTGCATCGGAAGGCGTTGAGCCGAACAAACGGCTCGGACAAAATTTTCTCATTGATTTGAACCTGATGCGCCTGCTGATGGATACTGCTGATATTGACAGTGACGATACTGTGCTCGAAGTCGGCTGCGGCACAGGCTCTCTGACGCAGGGATTGGCTGAGCAGGCCGGAAAGGTCATCGCCGTCGAGTTGGATGAGACGCTGGCTAAAATTGCTACAAGAGAACTGGCCCAGGCCGGAAATGTCGAGGTTATCAATGCCGACATCCTGGAGACCAAGAGCACCATTAACCGGACAATAAGCGACGCTGTTGAGCTGGCACGTAAAAATCGGCCGGGCAGATTTCTTCTGGTTGCAAACCTGCCTTACAATGTTGCCTCGCCCTTGATGATGAATCTGATTACAGGCCCGACAGTTGCAGATGCAATGCACGTTACGGTCCAGAAGGAAGTGGCCGAACGAATGACAGCCGCACCAGGTGACAGACACTACGGCACATTGAGCATACATATAGCCGCAACGGGCGATATCAAAACAGAAAGAGTATTGAAGCCGATTGTCTTTTGGCCTGCCCCGCAGGTTCATTCAGCGATGATAAGCTTTGTTCGCAAAGCCGAAAAGTTTAACCGGATTCAGAATATGGAAATTCTGGGCGAACTAGTGAATCTGTTTATGCAGCATAGGCGGAAAATGGTACAGGCCTGCACTAAATTCGCGGCAGGCAAGCTTGCAGAAGTTGACAGCTGGCCTGCAATTTTCCAGCGATGTCACATAGACCCGCATAATCGCCCCGAACAGCTTGCACCGGAAGATTATATTGCTGTCGCAAACAGATGCCTGGAAGGTAAGCGTTAGAAAATTTATATGACCGCTGATTTGTGTCGGTGGCTGTGACACTCGATATTGACGGCGACCGGCAGTGAGCCGATATGACAGGCAGCGGTTTCGATTAGACAGGCAAGGGCCGTGGTGTCCCCGCCGAGGCCCTGCGGCCCAAGGCCGAGCGCATTAATCCGGCGTAGCAAATCATCTTCGAGCCTGGCGTAAAAATCGTCGCTGTTTTTTTGCTGAAGGTTTCGCAATAACGCTTTTTTACTCAGCAGACAGCTTAGTTCAAAATTGCCGCCGATTCCGACACCGATGATAAGTGGCGGGCAGGCATCGGCGCCGGCCTGCTTTACAACCTCGACAATCCATTCGATTATTTCTTCTCTATCCGCTGTTGGATTGAACATTTTGAACCGACTTTTATTCTCACAGCCGGCGCCCTTGGTGATAACGGTTATCTTTAACTTATCCCCCGGGACGATGGAATGATGAATAACAGCAGGTGTATTTGAGCCGGTATTTTGGCGTTTGTTCAGAGGCTCGGCGACGATACTGCTTCTCAGTAAGCCCTTTTTATAGCCTGCTGCGACGCCGCAGTTAACTGCATCGAATATTGTCTTACCTGTATCTGCCTTAACAAGCACGTCACTGCCCTGCTCGACGAAGATAACCGCCAGCCCCGTATCCTGACAGAGTGGTATCCTTTCATCCTTAGCTATACGGGCATTTTCAATGAGCTGGTTTAATGTTTTCGCCGCCGCCGGATTGGACTCTTTTTGCGATGCCTCTTCAAGAGCAGCCAGAACATCAGAGGCAAGCTCGTATCCAGCTGTTATACAAAGGGACTCGACAGTATCTGCTATTTTTTCAAATCCGATTTTTCGCAAAATGATTAGCCGCCCGTAACAGCAGCCTCCCAAAATCGCATCTCCGCCCGGCTTTATATTGCGGACTACACTTTTTGAGCACTTATAACCTTTCAAACGATTATTAATCAGAATTTTAGTCAGCACAGGTAGCCATTGCAAGATAAAACAATTTTTGCTATAATGCCGACTTGAGTCTATAATTGAGTATTATAGACATTAACCTATTTTAGAACAGGAACGGGAAAAGATATGAAGTCCGAACATCGCCACCAACTAAAAACCAACGAATTAGCCGAGTGGTTAGTAAACTTACCGCAATGGGCAAAGAAAAATGCCACAACGATTATTTATATTTCGGTACTCGTTGTTGTGGTCGCAGGGGTATACTTCTGGAAAGTGTATGAAAAAAGAGTGGTATCCGGCCGGCAACAGCTCGATCTTACAAACTTAATCTCTGCGATATCGCAGAGCAAAACTAAAATCCTTCAGGCCCAGGCTCGCGGTATAGATACTTCTTATACCCTCATCCAGTCCGCTGATAATCTCCAAAGCATCGCGCAAAACGCAAAAGAGCAGCAGGTAGCTGCTCTGGCACTGATTGAACGAGCAGAAGCGCTGCGGACGGAGCTGCATTACCGCTTCGGGGACATAAGCAGTAAGGACCTGAAAGCTCAGATAAACCGGGCAAAGGATAGTTACATAGAAGCCATCGAGAAGTCCTCGAATAATCCGTCGTTAATGGCGACGGCTAAATTTGGTCTGGGACTGTGCGAAGAAGAACTCGGGAATTTCGAGCAGGCACGGCATATATACAGCGAAATACTCGCTAACACCGACTTTGAAGGCACCGTCGCCGCTGTCGGGGCAAAGAAACGCCTCCACACGATGGCCGATTACCGGCAAAAGGTGGTCTTTAGACAAGCGCCAGAACGAGCACCTGCCGAGCTTTTACAATCAGAGATTGAACTTGAAGCTCCTGAGGATTTCCAATCTCAAGAGGGTATATATGAGATTCCCGAACTCAATCTTCCCGGCCAATAACGCGAGCGAAGTGAGATGCAGGATGCGAATACAGACAGCGGGCGCTTAACACTTCAAGTGGGCAACTCAATCAAAGAACGTCGCATTGATAAATACCTTCATAGCCGGTTCAGCGACTTCAGCCGTGTTATGCTCCAGGAAATAATCAAACAAGGCGGCGTCAAGGTCAACAGCAAACCAGTCAAGCCCAGCTTTAAGATAAGTCCCGCAGATATAATCGAGCTGACCCTGCCTGAGCTGCCGAGTAAAGAGATTTTAGCTCAGGATATTCCGCTGAATATTATTTATGAAGACGATGACATAATCATACTCAACAAGCAGCCCGATATGATTGTTCACCCTGCCCGCGGCAACACGCATGGCACTTTGGTAAACGCCCTTGCCTTTTACTCAGAGAAGCTATCAAGTGGGTTGGGTGAGTTCAGGCCCGGTATCGTGCATCGGCTCGACAGGGACACTACCGGGGTTATGGTCATTGCCAAAAACGACATCGCTCAGTGGAAAATCGCCAAGCAGTTCGAAAATCGTCAGGTAAAAAAAAGCTATCTCGCTATAGTCCACGGTGTGCCGGAGCTGACAGCCGACCGGATAAGCGCACCACTCGGTATCCACCCGAAAACAAGAGAAAAATATGCAATTCGGCCTAAAATCGGCAAGGAAGCAATTACTTTTTACGAGGTTATTGAGGGCTTTCGCGGCTTTTCTCTATTGAAGATGATGCCAAAAACCGGCCGAACGCATCAGATACGCGTTCATTTATCTTATATCAAGCATCCGATTATAGGCGATGATATGTACGGCGGCAAATTTGTCTATCCCTGGCAACTGGCCGATGGCGAACCTGCTGTGCAGGAGCCGGTTATAAGTCGAGTTGCCCTTCACGCATCGAGTCTCGAATTTAAACATCCAACAACTAAAAAGCTGGTGAAATACGAAGCCCCACTGCCGGAAGATATGCAGAACCTGCTCGATATGCTGCGAAAATATCGAAAAACCTGATGTGTGCCGTCATTCCCGCGAAAGCGGGAATCTATTATTCCATCCAAGGTCTATTCGGAGTCGGGCGAAGTTAGTTATCAGGACAATCTATCGTTCGATTTCTCTTGGACTTTCTGTAAAATAGATAATTCTCCAGCGAGTTGGTGCTTCCCTCTTCTCACCGCATCAGACAGAAAAAAGATGGGATCAAGTCGAACTGAGAGAGAGGTGGTAACGAGGAAATTTACGACGAGAAATGAAGCCGGAATCCACAAGTGGTTCCATAAAAGCCACGGTACCCAGATGAGGCTTGACCACCTGATTCCATTCAGATAACACGAGAAGTCCTTGGCTCCAAAAGGGAACCTGATTGCAAGATGGTATTTCCTTAAAACCTGAATTTCATCGCGGGTCCAAGTCGAAGGATCAGGTTTCGGTTTGCCAGTTATATCAATGAAAAACAGATAGACCTCAAAGATGGCAGCAAGACCTACAAATACATAGCTGGCTATCGTTGGGTGGAATAGTGACCACACGAACAGACCCAGCGGCACCGCAAATTTCATCAGATTGCTTATGAGTATAGCCCACATTTCCTCATGCTACCTATCTTCAGCAAGGTCTGGCAGTGTGTTTAAAACACACTCAAAAATCTTTTTCGCTGTTTCTACAGCTTCAGTTGCTTCGTTGTCACTCACATCTCCGTGTGGAATGGGATATCGTGAATCTACCGCATAGATTGACAAAGTTTTGGCTTGCTCGGTGAGCTTTTCGAGTCCATCAACTACAGGCGAGCTTAATCTGAGTAGATTCTCGATGTTGTGCGTTTTCCCCGCTCGAATATCGTGTAAAGTCAAAACGCCTTTTAGGGCCTTTTCTGCACACTGTTGTGCATGAAAAGCAATCGCCCAATATACCGGATCACTATCCTTTTGGATAAGTTCAGCCAAACGCAAATCATCGTCTGCTCGCATAATCCATTGCTTTGTCATTTCAAGCTTAGCGTCCATAAACCAGCCTACCGTCACAAAGAACTTCATTCATAATTGTGTTTTTTACGTCAACATATCTATCGAATTGTGATTTAGTACAAACAATTAAGTCAAAAGAGGTGAGAAAGTCACTGAGGCTTGACCTGCCCTCGATAGCGATTTCTCTCGTCGGCCGGTTCGTATCGGGCACAACAGCAAGCAGGTCAACGTCGCTATCCTCATCGGCCTGGTTGGTGGCATGTGAGCCAAAAAGATAAATTCTCTCCGGGTGTATTGACTCAGCTAATCGCTTAGTGATTTCGTCAAGTAGTTTTGTAGAAACCTCTTTCATTGGTCTTATTCCTGCGGCAGTTTTGCCAGGTCTGCATCGGAGCCGGCGACTATCAGGATATCATCCTTGTAAACTACGGTGTCCGGCATAGGGACATTTATAATCCCGCCTTTTTCGCTCTTTTTTGCCCTGCTATGCTCGTCCCTCTTGATGGCAACCAGATTAATGCTGTATTTTTGCCGCAATTGCAAATCCATAACCGTTTTTCCATCAAAACTGGGTGGTGCTTTTATCCGTGCCAAGCTGTAGCCGGGCGCAAAATCCATTTTTTCTCCGATCTGCGGCGCGATTAGTTTATAAGCCCATCTCTGGGCTGATTCGATTTCAGGATAAATAACATCGGTGGCGCCGACTTTTGAAAAGACCTCTCCTGCAATTAGGCCCTCGGCTCTTGCGAAGATTTCTTTTACCCCCATTTGGCGCAGGTTTACTACTGTTAAAATAGCCGATTCAAAACCCTGCCCGGTTCCTTGCCCAATACCAATGATAGCGACATCGACCTTATCCACACCTTGTGATTTCAGGGCTTCTTCATCAGTGCTATCGAGACGGACGGCATGACTTACCTGGTCGCGAATCAGCTCTATTTCTTCTCTGTCTTTGTCGATTGCAATAACTTCCGCCCCGCTCATCGCAAGAGCGATAGCCAGTTTCTTGCCGAACCGTCCCAAACCTATCACAGCAAAGCGCTTCATAATACTAACTCCAATCTTGGTTAAATAGTAACTGGTAAGTGAATAATCACCGATTACCGGTTACCAATCTATCCGACAATTACCGCCTCTTGAGGATAATTGTATCGAGCCGGTTTCAGGTTAAATGTCAGCATCGCCAATAGTGTCAGCGGCCCCAGCCTGCCGATAAGCATAACTGCAATGATAATCAACTTACCTGTGGTTGTCAACAAAGCCGTTTTGCCGGTGGTCAAGCCGACTGTTCCAAGGGCCGAGGCGGCTTCGAAGAAAATATCCAGCATAGTAAAACTGCTGTTTCTTTCCGTAATACTCAGTGTCAGCGCAGCGACGAACAAAACTACTATAAAAAGCAGGATAACAGTAATTGCTCTCCCGACAACAACTACCCTTACCGAGCGCTTAAACATCTCAACTTCCTGTCGTTTTCGCAGGGCCGCAACAACAGTCATTATTAACACAGCTAAAGTTACCGTTTTTATTCCTCCGGCTGTCGAGCCGGGCGAGCCGCCGATAAACATAAGCAGAATCAAAATAAGCTTACTCTGGGCTGACAGTGCCGAGGTATCCACAGTATTAAATCCTGTAGTCCGGGCTGTAATCGACTGAAAGAATGCACCGGTGATTCCGGTGGTTCCGTCAGAGCTGTAACGCTCAAAAAAAAGAATACCCAGCGTCCCCAGAACTATCAGGGCCGCACTTACGCTGAGAACTATCTTGGTCTGCAGCTCCATTCGTTTCGGAGCTTCCATTGAAAAGCGGTATCGCTTACTGAAAAGTTTTTTGAAGAACCGTTTTATCCTGTCGGCGGAGATGCCGGCCAGGTCGTAAAGCACACCGAAGCCGAGACCGCCGAGAATCATCAGCGGACAGATTACCGCATATACCTGCCAGCATTTGCTGTATCCGACGAAACTATCATTGAACAAGCTGAAACCCGCATTACAAAAAGCACTAATCGAATGAAAGACGCTGCAGAACCACTGTGAATGAATATTACCGGCCCTGCCCGGCACATCATCCCACATTCCGAAAACGCTAACAGCGCCGAGGGCCTCGATGAGCATTGTCCCCACAAAGATAAAAACTATTATATTGCTTATTTGACCGAGGGTTCTGGTGCTCAGTAAGTCCTGCATTGCTACTTTTTCCCGCAGTCCTGCCTGACCCAGCAGCAGGGCAATAACAGCACCGAAGACAACTATGCCCAGACCGCCGAGCTGAATCAGTGAGAGGATAACCACCTGTCCCATCAAGCTGAAATCTTTACCCGTATCCTTTACGATAAGGCCGGTAACACAGGTAGCGCTGGTCGCCGTGAACAGAGCGTCAACCATATTGGTCTCTTCAGCGGCGGTGGCCTTCGGCAGCATCAGCAAACCCGCACCCGATATTATCAAAACCAGGAAGCTCACAATCAATGCTTGAGCAGGGTTCCTGCCGGAAGAAGCAAGACTGATGCCCGTTCTGCAAACCTTGATGATTACCTGCAGGATAAGATAAATACCCACCGACCAGTGCCGAACCACAGAAGGCTCCGCATTTCCAAACCAGCTGCCCGACCCTGCAACTGCAATCCCAAGTGCAAGTAAAAGTGGAACCTCGAACCAGTTCGCCCGCCAGAATTCGGCCTTTGAAACCGAATTAAACAGTCGAATCACCTTCTCATTCACAAACACACAAAGCAGAGCTACCTGAACAGCGTATAAAATCATCGCCGGAAATATCGGCCTGTCAAAACCGAAGAGCCAAACAAATGTAGCTACCACCGCTGCCGAGGCAAAGATATTAAAGCCGATTATGAAACTTTCCAGCCGGTTGTTTTTGTAATCTATTTTCATAAATTGGTACCGCTGTTTTACTCTTTTTCTCAACCGGATTCCAGCAAATTATCGCTGCCGTCGCTTAAGCCACATCCGCCAGGCCGAGTGAGTCGCCGAACCTGGTCAGCAGCATCCGGCGGATATTTTTATGCTCGGCCTTTATTAGCATAGGGTCTTCGGCGACCAGCTCGAATGCGTTTTTCCTTGCCATAATCAGCAGTTCATAATCATCGATTATATTTGCGATTTTCAAATCCGGCAGGCCGTGCTGTCTCGTGCTGAACAGCTCCCCCGGCCCGCGCAGACGCAGGTCGTGCTCGGCTATCTCGAAGCCATCATTGCTTCTGGTAATTATATCGAGCCTGCTCTTTGCCACTTCACTTGATGTCTCGGCAAACAAGAAACAATAGGATTTATCTTCTCCTCTTCCGATGCGTCCCCTCAGCTGATGCAGTTGTGCCAGGCCGAACCTGTCGGCCCCCTCGACAACCATTATCGTTGCGTTCGGCACATCTACTCCGACCTCTACCACGATGGTCGTGACCAGCACATCGATTTTACCTTTTCTGAATTCCGCCATAATCCGCTGTTTTTTTGCAGACGGCATTCGGCCGTGAAGAAGCTCGACAGTAAATTCCGGGAAGACTTTTTGAGCGAGATTTTTCCACTGATCGGTCGCAGCCGCAACTACGTCATTTTCCTCGGTACTGGTAATCCGCGGATAGACAAAATACGCCTGTTTCCTTGCCCTTAGCCGCTCTCGAATGAATTCGTATGCCTTCTGCTGATTCTCTCGAACAACCCATCGAGTTACAACTTTGCCTCTTCCCGGCGGTAAATGTTTGATAACAGAAACATCCAAATCACCGAAAGCAGTCATTGCCAGCGTCCGCGGGATAGGTGTAGCAGTCATAACAAGACAATGCGGCGTAGCTTGCTTTCGCAATAGCAGTCGCTGATGAACGCCGAACTTATGCTGTTCATCAATGACAACCAGACCGAGTTTGTGAAATTCTATATCTTTCTGCAATAGTGCTACTGTTCCTACGACAATATCCATCCGTCCGCTGCTTATTCGATTTAAAAGCTCCTCTCTTTTTTTACCGGTCAATCCGCCCGTTATCAAAGTCCTTCTTACTTTGCTGCTTTTCAGGTATCTTTCGATACTTAAAAAATGCTGACCGGCTAAGATTTCTGTAGGTGCCATAATTGCCGCTTGTCTCTTATTGGCAACCGCCAGCAAAGCCGCATAAAGCGCAACGACCGTTTTACCCGCCCCCACATCACCCTGCAGAAGGCGATTCATCGGCTGCGGTTTGGCCATATCGGCGACGATTTCAGCTATTACACTTTTTTGGTCCTCGGTTAGTAAAAATGGAAAACGTTTTTTGATTCTGTTGTCAATTTCGTCGTTGTAATTCATCGGAATCCCCGTTGAGTAATGCTGAATTTTATATCGGCGTAGCGCCAATCCCGTCTGCATCAGGAATAGCTCATCATATTTTAATCTGTGTTTTGCCTTTGTTAGTTTCTCCTCGCCGGGCGGGGAATGTATCCATCTAAATGCCTTCTCTCTGCTGATTAAATTTGTTTTTTTTAAAAATATCGGTTTATAAAACTCAGGTGTAAGCTCATCAAGGTTTTCAAGAAGGGGAGCAATTATCCCCTTGATTTGCCTGCTGCTCAAATCGGCAGAGGCTGGATATACCCCTCCGCTGAAATATTCAGCCGGATTTAAGTGTTTCTCGTCGAGCACCACGAATTTAGGATTAGTCAATTGCAATTGATGCTTGTATAAGGCGACCTTGCCCGAAGCCATTATTATGGTGCCGGGTCTTAACTGGTTTCGCAGATACCCGCCGTGAAACCAGACAATCCTGCACAGGCCGGTATCGTCGGAAAGCATAGCCTCAAAAATTGGCTGATGACGAAAATTCTGATAATCCACCGACTCTATCAGACCGACAATGGCAGCGGACCGGCCCTGCCGCATTTGATTTATCTTTACCGGCTCAGGAGTAAAAATCCAGTCCCTCGGAAAATACTCCAGTAAATCTCCTACCGTGTGCACTCCTAATTGTGCAAAAGTCTTGGCCCTTGCCGGCCCGACGCCTTTTAGGAACCGCACCGGCATCGACAAATCGAGCTTGTCCTGGTGGAAACCATCTTGATGATTTAGATTTTGTTCTGCGCTTATTGACTGCATCATAGAAATATGAAATTAATCCTCCGTTTCTTCAAAGCCATACTCACCGAGTAGTTTAACAAAGCGGCAACTACAAACTGTTTTCGTGGCGATTTTTCCCTTTTTCTTTTCGCCGGCGAGAAGCTCCTGGACGGATGAGAAACCAACTGGTCCGACTATAAAGCCGCCCTCTGTAAGCTGCTCCACCAGCGGTTGCGGTATTTTCGGCACTGCTGCGGTAATGATAATGCGGTCGAAAATCCTTTTCTGTGGCCAGCCGCAACTGCCGTCACCGACATAGAATTCGACATTGTCGATACCTAATCTGCCTAAAACCGCCTGGGCCGACTCAGATAGTTTAGCAAACCTTTCTATCGTAAAGACTTTCTTGGCCAGCTTGCTTAAAATAGCAGTTTGATAACCACTGCCGGTGCCAATCTCCAAAACCTCACAATAGGGATTAAGCCTCAACTCCTGTGTCATCAAAGCGACAATATATGGCTGAGAGATGGTCTGGCCCATTCCGATAGGCAGCGGCCCGTCTGCATAAGCCTGCGACTGATATGCCGCCGGCACGAATTCTTCCCGCCGGACGTCTTTCATCACCTGTAGAACACCGGGGTCAGTTATATTGCGACCCATCAGGTCCAGCTTGAGCATCCGTTCCCGCGCCCCGGCAAATCTATCTTTGCTTTGGCGGTTATCCATAGCGAAAGTATCGCTTTTTAACGGCATTTATGCAAACCAATTTTTGGCCGGTATTCCGTTGTTATTACGCCACAAGATGGTAAAATACTATATTATTTCAGTGGCTAAACAGGTTTTAAAAAAGTTTTTAGGGAGGTAAGAAATGAAAGCCAAAAAACTTCTTTTTTATTTGTTGGCAGGTATTTTAAGCGGCTGTCTGCCTGTTATGTCGCTCCATCAGCTTTATACCGAAAAAGATGTAGTGTTCGAAGAAAAACTGTTAGGCACCTGGGTAGATGATTCCAACAATATCTGGGAATTTAAGCATCCTGATAAATCAGAAAAAGCATATGAACTGATTGTTCGTGAGGTTAAAGGTGAAAAAGGCTCGTTTATCGCTCATCTGGTAAAGTTAGAGAACAAACTCTTTCTGGACGTTTACCCGGGTAAATCGGCATGGGGTGAAGATGACCCGAATAAGTTAGAATGGCCGTATAATACTTTGTTTTTAACACCGGCCCATACATTTATAAAAGTAAGTGGGATTGAACCGGAGTTAAAATTACATATCACAGATGACGATGAAATGAAGAAACTGCTTGAGCAGGACCCCAATGCAGTTAAACATGAATTTGTCGAGGACGGGATGATTTTGACGGCATCGACTAAAGAGCTTCAGGCGTTTGTCCTCAAATACTCCGATGATAGTAGAGTATTCTTTAAGGAAATCGTCCTAACTCGCAAAAAACCAAAAGCCCCACAGAAGTCAATTAAGCAGGAGCCTAACGAGCCTAATGTTGTTGACTCGAACAAGGGCTGACGGAATAAAAGCTTAATGCCTATTAATCTGAACTTGCCCGGAAAGACCGGCCTTTTTATAACCGGCACTGATACCGGCGTAGGCAAAACATTAATAGCCGGCGCCATCGCCAGAATTCTTACCGATAAGGGCCTAAAGGTCGGTGTCTTCAAACCGATTGCTACCGGCTGTAAAAATAATTGGGAGGGCCTGATAAGTAATGACACCGAGTTTCTTTCTTATTGTGCGAACAGTGACCTGTCGCTATCGACAATAACTCCCGTCGGTTACCCCATCCCTGCGGTGCCTGTTGTCAGTGCCGCTTGTAACGGCTCTGCAATTGATTTCAATAGAATCGCAGCCGCTTACAAAGATATATGCCAAAACAGCGACATAGTTATCGTCGAAGGTATCGGAGGCGTGCGTGTACCTTTAACAGAAGAGTTTGACCTGCTGGATTTGGCGGTCGAATTCGCTCTGCCCGTCGTAATAGTAACTCGGCCGAATCTGGGCACAATCAACCATACACTTATGACGATAGACTGTGTCCGTGCAGCAGAATTGAAAATCGCCGGCGTCGTCATCAACGGCTATAACGCCACCGAATCAACCGAAGCCGAGGATACCGCCCCTGACGTAATCGCCAAATACAGCGGTGCTGATATACTCGCGGTCGTGCCTTTCGATGAAACTGTCGACATCGCAAAACAGAACCTCGGGGAGTTTATTGTCGGCTCTTTGACGGATTGCGACTGGACAAAATTAGCCGGGCGATAATTAAAAAGCGGGTTTCAAAGAACTGCATATTATAGTATCATATTAAAAATCTTGACACGCTCTGATTAGATTACTGTTTTTTTGAGAATTAAAATATGGCCGCACAACTGGAATTCAGACGCTATCTGGTAAATACCGATTCTGCCGCAACTCACCAGCTTTTCACAGATTGTCTGGTGATTGGAGCGGGAATCGCTGGACTTCGTGCCGCTATCGAAGCATCTGAGCGATGCAGCGTCATTATTGTATGCAAGGATTTGCTGCAGAAGAGCAACACGTGGAAGGCCCAGGGCGGTATTGCTTCGGTGCTTGATAAAACAGATACACTTGAATCACACATAGCCGATACGATTAATGCGGGTTGCGGCATAAGCGATGAAAAAATGGTCGATTTAGTTGTTCGGCAGGGGCCGGAACTAATCCAGCAGTTGCTTCATTGGGGCGTTGGGTTTGATTTAATCGATGGACATATTGCCGCTACGCTCGAAGGAGGGCACACTCACGCTCGTATTGCTCACGCTCACGGCGACGAAACAGGTCGGATAATCGCAGAAACTCTCATAAGCAAAGTCAGGGAAAATCCGAATATAACAATAATAGAAAACTTCTACGTAATAGATTTAATCACAAACAGTGAAAATGAGTGCTTAGGAATAATCGGCCACGATAAGCGGGGACTGCAGATAATCTGGGCTGCCAACACTATTCTTTCTACCGGCGGAGCAGGCCTGCTCTACCGCGAAACAACCAACACAGAGATTGCAACCGGTGATGGTATTGCTATGGCTTACCGCGCCGGAGCCGTATTGCAGGATTTGGAGTTTATGCAGTTTCACCCGACAACACTCTACGTGGCAGGTGCATCACGAGCCCTGATTACTGAAGCGCTCCGCGGTGAGGGGGCCGTACTCGTGGACAGTAACGGCTCGGCGTTTATGAAAGAATATGACGAGGCCGCTGAACTGGCGCCGAGAGACATTGTCAGCAGAGCTATCCTGAGCCGGATGCTGAAAACCAAATCGACACACGTTTATCTGGATGTTCGCCACCTGGACAAAGAATATTTCGCAAAAAGGTTTCCTACCATTAGTGAACTATGTGAACATTTCGATATAGATGTCAGCCGGGATTTGATACCTGTCCGCCCCAGCGCACACTATATGATTGGCGGCATAAAAGCCGATGCCTCGGCCAGGACAAGTATCACAAATCTTTACGCCTGCGGCGAGGTCGCTTCCACCGGCCTGCACGGTGCAAATCGACTCGGCAGTAATTCCCTGCTCGAAGGGCTGGTATTCGGCAAAACAGCAGGGCAGGTTGCCTCCCGGAACATAAAAACAGGCGCCTCTTATCCCAGGCACCCATTGATAAGGTATCAGATTCCTCGTTCAGACCGCTCCCGGCTGGATACTACGGATGTTAGAAATTCACTCAGGGCCCTTATGTGGCGAAATGTTGGCATTGCGAGAAAAGCCCAGCCGCTCAAAGAGGCACAGGAGATTATCAAATTCTGGCAGCGCTATGTGATGGACAAAATCTTCGATGGGCCGGAGGGCTGGGAATGCCAGAATATGCTCACGGTTTGCATGCTGATGACCCGTGCAGCAGAAACCAGGTGCGAAAGCAGGGGCGTACACTTCAGAAGCGATTTCCCTCAATCCGACGACAAAAACTTCAAAAAACACATTGAAATATCTTCTGGAAAATAATGCCGATTTCTGCTATAGTTATAGAAAGATTATACCTGTTTGCCAAACCAGTAATAGTCAGCGATTGACGGGAACAATTATCAATAATCAATAGTAAATAATCAATTAAAGAGAGTGGGTCGGGCGGTCGCTCCGCATCATTAAAACGTTGCGGGGAGGAAAGTCCGAGCAGGACAGGGCAACGATGGTGGCTAACGGCCACCCGGGGAAACCCGCGGGATAGTGCCACAGAAAATACACAGCCTTTAAGGCAATGGTGAAATGGTGCGGTAAGAGCGCACCGCACTTCTGGTGACAGAAGCGGCAGGGCAAACCCCATCGCCTGCAAGACTAAATATGCCGGTGCCTCGCCCGGGCGATACCGGCGGGTAAGTCGCTTGCCTAACGGCAGAGCCTGCTGGCAACAGCAGGTCAAGATAAATGACCGTCTAAAACAGAACTCGGCTTACTGACCCGCTCTTTTTTATTTGATTATTTTACTTCGAATTCTGATAAGCAGTATTTGCTTGCAATGGCAGAAACAACGTATTCTTCAAAATAGCTGTGTTTGTTGATTTTCAGCTATTCAGTTACGGAAAATGGGTCCTCGGGTCCCCACACGAACGAGCCTGACCTGACCTTTATTTTCACAATATCGTCCGTAACGTTCATCACAATTGTGCCCTTGCCGATTGTGATATGGTCGAAGCCGAGACCTCCAGATTTGCTCAGCTTTGATGCCAGAACGGGCGATTCTTCCAGTTTTTGTAAAACCGTTGTCAATGTCTGATTGATAAGACCTCCGCAAACAACAATCATTTTATTGTCCGGTGCAACCTCATCCACATCCCGACGGCTGTCCTCCAGGACACTCCGGAGAATTGCGATTCGTCTTGCGTTTTCATTAGCGTATGGCTCATCGAGCACTTCTGAATCCAGTACCATTTCAATGTCCAGCTCAAGCTTTCGCCTGGGTACCAGAGGTACACTCTCTGCCTTTTCATCTACTATAAAGAAACTTTTTCGTTTGACAGTCAGTTCATTTTCGTCGAAAGCTACCAAAGTAAGCCAGAGTTTGTGAGTCTTCTTCTTCATCCCCTGAGAGGCGACTACGCTCTTGCTCTGGCTGAGCAGCTCGCTGTCGAGTTTGGTAATATCAGTAAGCACATCAGCGGAGGTGCTTTCCTTTAGTTGTATCCGGCGATAGATGGAGGCATCTTCGTATGGAGGCAGCACAGACCTGACCTGCATCTCTACGTAAGAACAGCCGCATACAACGCAAAAGCATAAGAGGGCTGTTAATTTTATATCTCTCAAAGCTTTTTTCCTTAAATCAGTCAAATAGCTCGTGGTATATTTTACAAACTGTGAACCACGCTTATACCTCTTTCGAATCAATCCAGCTCATCATTTTGCGTAATTTTCTTCCGACCATTTCCAGTTGGCAGTTATAGTCTGCTTCATACAGCTGTTTAAACTTCTCTAATCCGGTTCGGTATTCATTTACCCATTCCTTTGCGAATTGTCCTGATGTAACCTCGGAGAGTATCTTTTTCATTTCCGCTCTGGTTTGGTCGGTGATAATCCTCGGTCCGCGGGTCAGGTCACCGTATTCAGCAGTGTTGGATATACTATATCTCATATAGCTCATCCCACCCTGATACATGAGGTCGACTATCAGTTTAACCTCATGCATACATTCGAAGTAGGCTATTTCAGGCTGATACCCTGCTTCGACCAATGTCTGGAAACCGGCTTTAATAAGTGAAGTAAGCCCGCCGCAGAGAACGCACTGCTCACCGAACAGGTCTGTTTCGGTCTCTTCTTTGAATGTAGTTTCAATAACTCCTGCTCGTGCCCCTCCGATTCCATTTGCCCAGGCAAGGGCGATTTGTTTGGCGTCGCCGGTGGTGTCCTGCTCGACGGCTATAAGGTTCGGCACGCCGCCACCTTTTTCAAATTCGCTGCGCACCAAATGGCCTGGGCCTTTCGGTGCAATCATCACAACGTTAATATCCTTTGGCGGAACGATATACTTATAATGGATATTAAATCCGTGACAGAAGCCCAGACTTTGCCCTGCCGCAAGATTCGGTGCAATTTGCTCGGTATAAACTTTCGCTTGAATTTCATCGGGAACCGTTACGATAATCAATGTTGCTCCGTCCATAGCCGTCTTTATATCGCTTGGTTCAAAACCGTGTTTCTGAGCGAGCTTATAGTTATCAGTATCTTTCAGCTCAGCCACCGCCACTTCAATTCCGCTGTCACGCAAATTCAGGCTGTGGGCGTGGCCCTGGCTGCCGTAACCAATAATCGCTACCTTTTTGCCTTTGAGCGCATCTATCGGGGCGTCTTTTTCATAATAAATCTTTAATGCCATAACTTAAACTCTCCTTCATTTTCTGAATAATGATTGCTATTGCATTACTCATTCGTTCCGAAAAATGGACTTCCACATTATATTAGAAGTTTCTTTTCAGGCAAGTAATTTATACACACAATTGCGAGGGATTAATAACGGCGGTAAAAGCAGGAGGCACTTATGGGACGTAGCATCATAGCGATAATCGCTTATTGGGCTGCAAGCTGGAAACTGCGGTTTCTATGTAAAACAACCGATGTTTAAAGCCGAATATAGACACATCCATAGCATAAAAACGTTGTAGTAGGGATTCGAAGAATGCCAAAAGGAAAAAACGTATATACAACGGGCGACGTGGCCAGAATTTGCAACGTAGCTCCACGAACGGTTTCGAAGTGGTTCGACAGTGGTCAGTTAAAGGGCTACCGCATACCGGGCAGTAAAGACCGCCGGATACCGAAAAGCGAGTTGGATCGCTTTATGAAAGTAAATAACATGCCATCTGCAGATCTTACGGTCAGCAAAATCCGGGTCCTCATAGTGGACAGCAACGGCGATACCGCCTCAGCCTTGGCGGATACTCTGCGAGCGAGAGCTGATTACGAGGTCAAAATCGCACGGAATAATTTCGAGACCGGCGTAATCGCCCAGAAATTTGCTCCGCATGTTTTATTGGTAAGTCTTTTAGCTGAAGGTATAGATGCAACAGACATCTGTAAAAGCATCCACAGCAGTGATGATTTGCAGACCGTCAGGATCATAGCCCTTGCAAGTAAGTTAAGTGATTCCGAGTCAGCGTCATTATTGCAGAAGGGTTTTGACGGTTACGTGTCTAATCCTACTGATATCACTAAGGTGGTAAAGGAAATAGAAGAGACAACGGCGATTATCTATTAGGCTTTTTTTGCAGCATCAGCCCCTGCAGTCTTATTAATTCCTCCGCGCTGACTGTTTCTTCGCGCAAATCACAGAAGACTACTTTATACTCACCGTCGGCAAGCTTCCATTGTATCAGCACCGCATTACTATCCCGTGGGTCGGCGCTGTCTCCATAAAACACAACGTCCTTGCCTTGTTGTGCGAGATACTCGTATCTTGATTTAGCCGCCAGGATATTACCTTTGTCTTCTCTGATACCCTCCAGACAATATTCTATCAGCAGCTTGCCGCTATTATATATACCGTCGCCGCCCTGGCTTCGGCCGCCGAAGAAGGTAGCGAATAAAATCATCGTTAAAATTATCACTGCCGCTGCTGCTAATTTGCTTATCCTTAAGTCTATAATAATATTGATGGTATCCAATCCGCCTCTATGCGGCGAAAGCTGTTGCGGGATTTGTTGCTTTATGTCTTCTGCAAGATTCGGGTCAGCCGGCTCTATTGTGGCATCTGCCAGTTCATTCAGTAATTTTTCCAGTTTTTCTTCTTTCATAATAGTTCTCCGTCTTCAGAGACAACCCGGCCCTTTAAATTTTTTAATGCCCTGTTCAACCTGCTTTTGAAAGTGCCGCACCTTACGCCTGCAGCGTCGGCAGCCTCTGCAATAGTCAGGTGCTGCATATAATGTAAAACAACTGCCTGCCTCAACTTTATCGGCAGCTCCGCAACGGCGTTTTTCAGTTGACCGAGCTGTTCCTGATGCCCGGTTTTATCGCTCACAGGCTCACCGTCGTCCGGCACATCAATGCCCTCGATACTGACTGCTTTATTGTATTTGTGCCCGCGCCAGTAAAGCTTCGAAGCATTCGCTGCAATTCGATACATCCAGCTGTTTAACGTCTTGCCGCTTCTGAGCTGTCCTATATGTTGCCACGCCGCCAGAAAACATTCCTGGGTAAGGTCTTCGCTGGCCTGATTGCTGTGTCCGAGCCGCCTGAAAAATGTATAAAGCTGCCGGTAGTATATATCAACGAACTCAACCGCGGCTGCACGGTTTCCCGCTTTCAGCCGCGCAGCAAGGGAATTACGCCTTTGCTCCAATCTGTCGGACGAATCCGAATACTCCATACTACTCCCCGGGCCTTGCCGCCAACCTATAAGATGCGCAAAACCAGCCTTCTGTTCCGTAAATTTGGTATTTTTGTACTGTTTTCACCCTGTATTATACCCTAAATTTGATTTTGCTGCAATGCCGCAGTGCACAGATTATGGTTTATGCAGATTATACGGGGTGGGAAACAAGCGGATAGAACCGCCGAAAATATTATTTGACCTGCTCTTTCTCTTTTTTGCTCAGGATAGCAAACGCCAGTATCGCCAAAAGAACCACCGCTGATACGTTTTTAACCAGCCGTGGCAGCATCCAGCCGTGCCGGGTAACTATTTCGAAGTCAACACCTCTGGCTATATAATCCAGTAGAATACTGCTTAAGAGGGCGCATCCTGCAACGGTAGCCAGATAGATAATTGCAGTTGCCTTACCCAGAGTTTTCCAGATGGTAGCAAAAGAAGCTGCGTTAGTAGCTGGCCCTGTCATTAGAAAAACCAGTGCTGCCCCTGGTGTCAAACCTTTCATAATAAGAGCAGCCGCTACTGGCACAGAGGCGGTCGCGCAGACATAAACCGGTATTCCCAGAAACATCATTATCACCATAGCGAAGATACCGGTTCCGAGTTTTTCAGCGAAGAAATCATCCGGCACCAGTGCGGAGATAAAAGCTGCGATAATCAGTCCTGCGAGCATCGCCCTGCCGATATCTTGCGGCAGTGTAAAAAAAGCGTATTTCAATCCTCTGGCGATTTTTCTGTTTTTAGCACCGCCGCAGCATTCATCCAGCCCCTCTGAGGGGCGGGATTCATCGGTGCATTTGGCGGGAGCCGGCTGATTAACCTGTTGTCTTCTGCTAAACACATCGACTAATGCGCCGCCGACAATTCCGGTTACAAAGGCCGCCACCGGCCTGAAAATCGCAAAGACAGGACCGAGAAGACTTAAAGTCACAAAGATACTGTCAATACCGGTTTGAGGTGTCGATAATAAAAATGCGATGGTCGCACCTTTGCTGGCGCCGTGTTTGTGTAGTGACATCGAAACGGGAATCACACCGCAAGAGCATAACGGCAGTGGCACCCCGAAAATCGATGCTTTTAGCAACGGCCATATTCCCGCCCCGCCCAGGTGTTTTTCTACAAGCTGCTGCGACACAAGCACCGAAAGAGCACCCGCCACAAAAAAGCCGAAGAGCAGATACGGCGACATCTCGGCTGCCGTCTCCCAGAAGTCACTCAGTATGGACGTAATAAATGCGCTCATAGTAAAACCGCATATATCAGAATATGAAAAACTTTTTTACTTCCCCAGAGCCGCAGCTAAGTCATCAATCAAATCTTCGGCATCTTCGATTCCGACCGCGAGTCTGAAAAGGGTATCGGTGATGCCGAGTTTATAACGTTGTTTTCGCGAGTAATTGTAATAGCTCACCAATGCAGGATGAGTAATCAGCGTTTCGACTCCGCCGAGACTCGGGCCGATATAACACAGCTTCAAGGCATCCAGAAAACGCTTTGCGGTGTTGAGATTGCCCTTTATGTCAAAGGTAACGACGCCGCCGCCACCGACCATTTGCCTGGTTGCTATTCTATAGTGACGATGACTTTTTAAAAACGGGTAATAAACCTTTTTAACCCGCGGATGTCCCTCGAGAAATTTGGCGACCTTCAGTGCGGTCTCATTTTGCCTTTCCACCCGCAACGGGAATGTCTTAAGCCCTCGCAGCAAAAGATAACAGCAGTGGGGGTCGATAAGACCGCCCATTGACTTATGCAGGTCGCGTATCTTTTCAATCAGCTCTTTTCTCCCAAGCACAGCTCCTGCTAAGATATCGTTGTGCCCTCCGAGGTACTTCGTAGCGCTTTGCAGAACGAGGTCCATCCCGTATTCGAGCGGCCTTTGGTTTAACGGGGTGGCAAACGTACTGTCTATAAGCGTCAAAACATTGTGCCTGTCCGCAATTTTCTTGATTTTAACGAGGTCGAAGATGTTTAAATAAGGATTGGTCGGCGATTCGGAAAAAATAAAACGTGTGTTCTTTTGAACCGCCTTTTCAAGAACTCCGTAGTCTCCGAACGGGACAATTGTGCATCCGATGCCGAACTGTTTCAGATAAGACTGGCAGAACTCCAGCGTCTTTTTGTAGCTGTCATCGGTAATGACAATGTGGTCGCCCGATCTTACCAGGGTAAGAATGGTCGTGGTAATAGCGCTCATTCCGGACGAAAAGACAACGCAGTCCTCCGCCCCTTCGAGGTTGGCCAGCCGCTTCTCGGCGATTTTCGCCGTAGGGTTACCGTATCTGCCGTACTCGAAGTGCTCCATCCCTTTCTTGGTATAGTCCTCGATGTGCTTGCTGTCTCTGAATGTAAATGTAGAAGTCTGAATAATGGGGGTCGTGATGGAATCGGCATACTTCCTCCTCGGCTCTCCTGAATGAATCGCCCTTGTAGAAATAGACCACCTGCCGGATTTAGCTTTTGTTTTGTGTCTTTTCTTAGCCATTACTTTTTCCCTGCCAAAAAATCGGCTTAACAGTTTTACTGTTTTAGATTTCCTCGTTTATCGTTCATCGATGAACTATGAACTACGAACAATGAACCATAATTCGAACAATAGCATCCTTTACAATCCGCGTCAATCCAAAACAGCACGGAACTTCCCCCTGTAGAACTTTCAGGCTGCCTCTGTCTCTATTTACCTTTTGCTAATACTACTACGTTTTTGCTTCGATTTTGGCTTGTCTTACCCCGAAATTTTTTTAAAAACTCCCTTGCCAAATCAGCCGTTTTGTGGTATAATATCGCAAAATTGAATAAGGCGTGAAGGCAGGGGCCAAAAAAGCCGTTTTTCATATTTTTTTTGTCTTCGCCATCATAATTCGTATCCCTTTCATACCGACCCCGCCTTCAAAATGTGGAAGTTACTGTCGTAAGCAGCTTATGTTTCTTTTGCGCCGGCTTAATGGAGAAAAAAATGACTTCAGCCGAGCAAAAAACCGCTTTTGCGTATCTTTCCTGGAAAGCGAGCTTATCGTCCGGGTGCCGTTGCGCGCCTGTGCCGTCATATATATCTATCATAATTTTTTGAAAGGGCAGGAAAATGAAAAATGCAATTTTAACAATCTTTTTTATCCTTGTCGCACTTGCAACCTGCGCCTCTGGCGCAGAGCTGCTTGTGCCGAGCCAGTATCCCACAATTCAATCAGCTATTGATGACTGTAATAATGGCGACGTAGTTATCATCGCTCCCGGCACCTACACCGGCGAGGGCAATCGCGCCATCGACTTCCTCGGCAAAGCCATTACCGTCCGAAGCGAATCCGGCCCCGACAATTGCATCATCGATTGTCAGGGCACTGAAGCTGAACCTCACCGCGGCTTCTACTTCCACCGTCTTGAAGGTCCCAGTTCTATATTAAACGGCCTGACCATAATAAATGGCCACGCACCTCTTATGCAGTACCAACCCTATGATTCTCATACATATAACTATTGGGCCGGAGGAGCTATCTTCTGCTACCAGAGCAGTCCCACCATATCCAACTGTCACCTGATTGGCAACTATGCTTATTGGTATGGCGGAGCAATAAGCGGTTGGAAAAGTGATGCCATCATCACTGGGTGTACCATCACAAATAATGTCGCCAATGGAGGGGGTGGAGCGAATTGTCGAGAAGGTAAAATGATTATCAGTAATTGTATCATCTCCAATAACATAGCTATAAGTAGTTCTTTTACTAGCGTAGCTGGTGGAATATTTTGTGAATCATCAGCAAATGCAATTATAAATAATTGTGTTATCACTGGAAACATTGCCTCAGTTGGTGGCGGAATTTATATAGGAGGTTTTTGTTCGCCAGTTATTACCAACTGTACTTTTTCTGGAAATACAGCCACAACAGCCGGTGGCGCAATCTTCTGCGGAGGATCAGGTATCCCGTTTGTTGTTAATAGTGTCCTCTGGGGTGACAGCGCCACTAATGGCACTGAAATCGCAATGAGTACGATAGATTGGGGTTCATCATTATCAATCAGCTATAGCAACATACAGGGTGGAAAAGCTGCTGTTGATGGTGGCAGCTCTTCTCGAACCCGTTTGAATTGGGGCACAGGTAATATCGATGCCGACCCCTGTTTTATTCAGCCCGGCTATTGGATTGATTCCAACGACCTCAATATTATTGTCGAGCCGAACGACCCTAATGCAGTCTGGCTCGACGGCGATTATCATTTGCTCCCCGGTTCACTCTGCATCAACGCCGGCGACCCCAATTATGTCCCCGAACCCAATGAAACCGACCTCGACGGCAACCCCCGCATCGATGGTGGCCGAATCGATATGGGTGCTTATGAATCTATTATGCACAAGGCTCGCCTGCAGCTCTGGCCGTGTGTGATTAACCGAAGAAGCCCTCGTCCCAAATGGATAACTGCTTGGGTGTACTTGCCTGTGGGTATTACTAAAGACCAGGTTGACGAGGATACCCCGCTGACTCTCTATCCCTTCGGTATAAAGGCTGCTCGCCAGTTCGTTTTCCAGAATCGCAGACGACTCGGCAGATGTACTCGTGTCCTTGCTTTCTTTGAAAGAAACCAGTTTTTGGATGCTATTGATACTAATGGCCGGGTGCAGTTAATGGTCCACGGTTATCTCTCTGAGCCGGGCCGGTTCTTCTTCGGCTCCGACTTTATCAGAATCACACCTCCTCCTACAAAGCGCCCTTGGTGGTGGTGCCGGCACTACTAAATTCTTTATATATCACCAGGGGCAAACTCGAAAAGCCGGGACTCAACTCTCCCGGCTTTTTCTTTATTATTTACCAATCACCAGACACGAGTATCCATCATCGATCATCGCTTTTCCAAGGCACCGAGTCTCTCTCGCATTAACTGGTTTTCCGCTTTTAATTCCTTGATTGCATTGACCATAGCCCATATGATTGGATCGTTATTTACCATGAAGTGTCCATCCTTATTTTCCTCCACAGCCTCGGGAATAACACTTTGGACATCCTGAGAAACAACTCCTACGAATTCCCTATTTGCTGGTAATCCTAAGCCATTATCTTCTTTGTATTTATAACGAACCGGCTGGAGTTTGACAATTTCTGCCAAGCCATATTCATAATTACCACCGATCTCTTTTAACCTTATATCCGAAAAAGAAGACCAACTACCTCCACCTGGTTTTGCAGCTGACCCGTTTACAGCCAGTTTATAAGTTCCCGGGTCTGTCGTTCCAATACCAACGTATCCGCCCATGATTGACATTACATGGTCTATATCTACTGTATATTTCGGGGAGTTAAAGTTCAATCCGATTCCTACAGAATGGTCTCCGTTGACTTCAATGGTGCGTCCCATTGCCGTTGAGTAGTCACCATTAGCTTTGGTATCTTGGCCCATTGCCGTTGATGCTACTCCGCCTGCGATTGTGCCACATCCTATTGCCGTTGAATCCTGACCGCAGGCTTTCGTGTCGTGACCCATTGCTACAGACCACGTTCCTATATTACCATCGTCCCAGAGGTCTCCTGTTACATATCCAACTCTAAAAGCACTTTTCAACGGTATCCACATCAATCTTCTGCCTGTCCCGGAGGCTGGTGTTCCACCGGTGGTGCCATCAAATAAAACCGCCCCATTTTTGACGTGAAGTTTGGCATCCGGCGATATTGTCCCGATGCCGACGTCGCCGTTTATCGTTAGTCCTGCCGGACCAGCTATATTAACCGCACCAGCATCGGCGGTAATAGTCCTGCCCACACCGCTACCGCCCTGGTCGTAAGCTTGGTCAAGAGTATTTCCTCCACTTCCTGCTGCAGCGGTTGTTTGCGTAGTTCCATCAGGAAACTTAAACCCTCCGGACGTAGAGTGTACTATCCCAGCAACTTCCAACTTACTATTTGGAGTCGTTGTCCCGATCCCAATGTTGCTGAAATCACCATCAATTGTCAGCGCTTGAACGCCAGTGTTTATATTCTTAATTCCAAAGTCATTATCACTCACGCCTAAAATCCCGGTTTGCAATTCCCATGAGTCCCCATTTGGATGAGTGTTTGTTAAACGAATATTGGCTTGATCGCAGCCATAACCCGCTAAATGCAGCTTCGCCTCCGGATTTATTGTCCCGATGCCGACTTTATCTTCATTCAATCCCAATACTATCATTCCTGCCGTTCCATCTGCGTCGAGAGTTAGTCTTTGGTAGCCATCTCCTTGTAAGAGCGGACCAATGCTCCCGTGATACTGCATCTGAATACAACGTGGACCCTCGAAATCAGTTATACTCCTCGACCTTATCATATTATCATCGCCTCTCACCTCTAATTTTACTGCAGGATTTGTAGTTCCGATTCCGACGTTGCCGGCGGATTCATAGATGGCTGAGTCACTAAGAGTCCTGGGGCCTATAAATTTAGGGATGTAATTGGCTGTTCCACTGCCTTTGATGGCAGGTCCGCTTGTAAGCCCTCCAGCCGTTTTCGCATAACTGGCGTGGGGTGTGGGCATCAGCTTCTGCCGCGGACTGAGAGTAGTGTACTGGTTCGGGTCATCAAGCTCACCCAGCCGAACGCCAACCTCAAGCCAGACAGCATTACCATCGAAGACGCTACCGAAATCCAGCTCCACCGTAAAATAGGCATCAATGACGTTCGCATTAGCAACATTGACGTCAGTTCCTACTTTACTGCCTCCGACGTTGGCATCGTAGAGCTTGAACGCAAAGTCATACAGACCGTTTGCCACATAATTGGTGTCATACAGATGCCCCTGATATGTAAAAGCCGTCCCAATTTCTGCTGCCTTGATAACCTGGTCTGACCATACTATCAGACCGAAGGCTAAAACTAAAATCGCTAAAATTCTCTTAGTTTCCATTTTGATTCTCCTTTGAAAAAGTTTTTATAGCACACTTTGTGCGCACCGATATCTGCTCGTAAATTTTTCCACAATAAAGCTGATAAAATCGCATTCTGCCTCCTCCTTTCAGTGCCGTGAAAGTAGCGAAACGTGAAAAAATCCTAATCTTTTATACCCCCGTTGTCAAGAACGTTTTTGAAATGCCTCTTGGCTAAATCCTATATTTGAAATCCCACCCCCAGCGTGAAATCTACCCCGCGGAAAAAACTCCACAGCGAGCAATGTCAAGCCATCGCGGCGCTTGTCCTAGGGACTCCTTACGGAGAGCGGAATCTTCGAATTTTTTCGAACGTTTCCATACAACTTTTGAATATTTCTATATAGTTTTTGTATGTTTCTATACTTTTTTCGAACGTTTTCGAATATTTTCCATCATATACCCGTAAACCAGCGCCGTTACCCCCTTTGGAGCCGTTTTACGAAAAAATTCGGGTGAATTTCCCCTTGCCTATCTTGCCTATCTTTACAAATTTAACGCCCCGTTTTTACCCCAAAAATCAACACTCCCCCCAAAAAATTTTAAAACCTCAAAAACCCCAATTTTCCTGAAAATGTATCTTTCGCTCTTAACTTCTTACATATTTAGGACTTATGTAAGTTATTTTAGCATCGCAGCCAAATCCTCATCGACGTTCCCAATCGGGCTGATATTGAATTTCTCAACCAGTATTTTTAACACATTTGGGCTGATAAAAGCCGGCAGGCTCGGCCCGAGCTTTATGTTCTTAACTCCAAGATACAGCAGGGTTAACAGAATCGCCACCGCCTTTTGTTCATACAACGATACGACCAGCGAAAGCGGCAGGTTATTAACCCCGCAGCCGAACGCCTCTGTCAGTGCCGTTGCGATTTTAATCGCCCCGTAGCAATCATTGCACTGCCCGGTATCGATTAACCGCGGAATACCGTCAATATCACCATAATAACGGTCGTTTAGCCGGTACTTTCCGCAGGCTGCCGTCAGTATCACGCAGTCGTTCGGCACTTTCTCAGCGAATTCTGTATAGTAATTCCGTATAGGCTTTGCGCCGTCGCAGCCGCCTATAAAGAAGAAACGTCTAATCCTGCCTTCTTTTACCGCTTTGATGATTATGTCAGCCATACCAAGCACAGCGGTGTGGTGGAAGCCGGTGCTGAGCGTTCCCTGCGGATTTTCCGGCAGTTTCGGCTGAGACAGGGCTTTGTTGATTACCTCACTAAAATCCCTGTTTTTAATGTGTTTAACACCGGCTACACCGGCTATGCCGCAGGTAAACATCCTGTCTTTGTAGCTGTCTTTCGGAATCATAACGCAATTTGTCGTTACTAAAATCGCTCCGCTGAAGCTGTCGAACTCCTTTTTTTGATTCTGCCATGCGGTCCCGTAGTTGCCTGCGAGGTGCTTAAATTTTCTCAATTCCGGATACCCGTGGGCTGGCAGCATCTCGCCGTGAGTATAAACGTTTATGCCCCTTCCTTCGGTTTGTTTTAACAGCTCATAAAGGTCGAGCAAATCGTGGCCTGTAACGACTATACCCGCCCCTGCTTTTGTGCCCCTTGCAATTGTTGCCGGAGTGGGATTACCGAATCTCGACGTATGGGCCTTGTCAAGCATCTCCATAGCACGAAGATTCATTTCGCCGGCCTTTAGCACCAGCTCGAGATAGCGATTCAAATCGAAATCCACGTTCGTCAATGTTGCGAACGTCGCCTCGTGCATAAAGGCATCGACCTGCTCATCTTTTTGTCCCAGCTCGCGGGCGTGATATGCATAGGCGCCTATACCCTTCAAGCCGAACATAAGCGTATCCTGCAGGGACTGAATGTCCTCGTTTTTGCCGCAAACGCCGACTTTGGTGCATCCGGTGCCGCCTGCTGTTTGTTCACACTGATAACAAAACATATTGTCATCCTTTCATCTTCAAATCATTTTTAGTCCCATTTTTATTGTTGGGTGATTTTACAGCAACCGTATGAGTCTTTAACCAGACCGCACTTGCTGCACCTCGGCTGGCCTGCTTTGCAGCACAAGGCACTGCCGGCTGTATGTCCGCATTTTACGCAAAGCTCAGCCGACTTTACATCTGTCTTGCAGCAGCCCGGTGTACTTTTCGCAAGTCCGCAGCCCTGGTATTTGGCCTGACCTTGTTTGCAGCACAAACCACTGCCCTTGACTTGCCCACATGCAGCACCAGGCCCAATCGTATCAGTGGCTCGTGCACCACCCGAATTGTTACAGCTTAAACTAAGCAGAATAATTCCAACCAGGCTGGCCACGGCTATGATCGCAATAACTGTTCTTTTCATGTTCATGACTAATTCCTTTCTGTAAAAACAATAAACTTTTCGATTTTTCGTATTTATCCTCGAATCATCGTTAGAAGCATTTTGAATTTTTCCTCGGTGACAGCGGCGTGCGGCACACTGGCCGGCATTATGATAATATGACCGGCCGGCACAGTTACATTTTTGCCATCTATTATCAAGCGAGCCGCCCCGTCAAGGACCTGGACGACTGCATTATAAGGGGCGGTATGCTCGCTTAATTTTTGGCCCTTATCAAAAGCGAAAAGAGTGATAGTTCCAGGCGACGTATCCACTATCGTCTTGCTGACTATCGAATCGTTTGAATATTTTATCAAAGAAACCAGTTCCCGATTTTTTGCTTTACAGTCGTCCAACGCGCTTCCATCTCTTTTCGCACAGTTCATTTTTTTCTCCTTTTAGGTTCGCTCTATCTTTGTTTTACTCCGGCTTTTCAGTATTTCCTCCAGGGTTATTCCACCGAGATAGCCGTCTATATACAACTGGAGACTTGTTAGCTTCGTATGCACCTCGCATTCCGGCTCGAATTCACAACCCTTGCCACCATAAAGACATCTATTCAGCCGAATTTTCCCCTGCAAAGCAGTTATAATTTCCATCATATTTATAGTTGATGGCTCCCTGCTCAGCGTAAAACCGCCTTTCGGCCCCATATCGCTTTTAACTAATCCAGCCTTGTGAAGTTTCTGCAGTATCTTACAGCCGAGCTGATACGAAAAATTTCCATCCTCAGCCAATTGCCGGGCCGAAGTAAATTCCCTGTTAAAACGACTGGCGAGATTCACCATTATACGCAATGCATAATCAGTATTTCTTCGTATCACATCCATTTTACTGCCTTTTAAAATCTATCACCGTTATATAAGACTATTACAGTCCTACTTAACAATTTGTTCAGGGGAAAACTATTTTTTTCGAATATTTTGGAAGGGAGTTAAAAAACCGCCTTTTTCAGCCCTCTATCACGATAGCACCATCAGGATTGATGTAAACTTGTTTTTGAAGGCCTTTTGTGGATGAAAACCTGTCTTTACGCTGTCCTGTTATTACCACATCATCATTATCTACCGTTATTTTAATATCCTGTTCCGGGCTTCTTTCGCGCATTACGTTGGCCAGCAAAAAGGCTTTTTCGAGTCCATCGCCGGTCTTGTAGTTCGCCACTTCGTCCGGCTGAGCGAGTCGTTTGCCATCGTAAATCGAAGTATTATTCATCTGGTCAAGCCAGGCGAGAACCTCCTCAAGCGACATAGATTTTGTCTTCTGGATTGAGACCGGATTACGCTCCACCGCCGCCTTGACGAACGGAATCCAATCACAGCTTTCCATATCGCGATACGCATAAAAGGCAAGGTTGGCGGTGGTATTGCTCTGACGTATCTGCTGGAGATAGTCTATTATCTGTTCTCTGGTATACTTTATGGAGATTCTAATCGGTTCTGCAGGTGTAAAATTCTTGTCCGGAGACGGGAGCATCGCTTCGATGTGGACAAAGTCTGCTAACAGGTCAATAAACTGTTCCGCATCAGGGACAACTGTTTCAACAAATTTTCTAAAGGCCAATTTATCCTGTGGGTTTCTCAGGTCAGGCTTTTGCTTTTGTATAAATTCTTCGAGCTTGTCGCAGCGAATCCTGCCGGGCAATTCGTACGGAACAAAATCCTCGTCCGAGACCTCGGCAAGCAGTTTGTCAAAGGTCTTGTCTGCTATTCTGTAATTGCTGCTGTGTTCATAATGAAACAGCACTTCCGCCTTTAAGAATTGTGCCTGACCGTGACACTCACGACAGACCTGGAAGAACTTTTGATAGTCTTGATTAAACCGTAGAAAATTTGCGAAGATTTGCAGGGTCAATTCCGTTGATAAATAAGAACCGAGTTTTCCGGTAAAATATTCGTAAGCTTTCCTGTCTATCGTTGCATTTTCATACATACAATGCACATAGCCGCTATTATGGGCTACGATTGTAACGTTTTCATTGCGTAGCGCCCGCTGGGCCTTGTTTGAAATTGCTGTGCCGTTAAACCACATCGTTTTAGTAACCAGTCTTCTATTGTTAGTGAGTATTCCGTCCTGTATATCAATGAAATTCTGCGAATGCAGCGGCGTAAGTATCATATAAATATCTTCGAGAGGTACTCCGCAGACAATAAAGGCCGCAGCGACGTAAAGTGCGGCAAGGGACACACATTCTCCTGCCGCCGTTTTGTAACCTTCTTTGAGTCGAAAGGCATTCATCGCCTCGATGGTTTCAGTCTTCCAGTAGGGGATGATGTCGCTATCGTATTTATCCAAGCCGAAATGTTTGCGGATGTCGACGTCGAAATAATAGCTGTCACCGTGATAACCAAAAAGAGCATTGCTTTTTGCGATGTCATCCTGCGAAAGATACTTCTCGAACCGTTTAAGCTCCTTAGCTTTGTTTGTAAGGCCCCAGGTTTCGAGGTCGAGATTGAACTCGTACTCATCCATTATGAATTGTCTAAGCCGCATCAATTTTCTGTAGCTGCTTTTACCTTCGAGCTTTTTGAAACAATCCAGCTGACGCCACTTCCAGATAACCGGGCTGATAATATCAGCCAAAACCAAACTGTACATCAGTTCAGGAAAGACAAAGATTTCCATATCCGAAAGCGTTATTGCGGAACTATATTTTTCCAATTTTTGCGGATTCATTTTTATTCGGAGTTCTGATTTTCAAGAATTTTTGGCATTTTCTTAACGAAATTTTTCATTTGATCTCTTAGTTTTATAAATGCTGCCTTAATTTGCTGTTCGGAGCCGGCCATAAATGAAGGGTCTTCAAATGCTTTGTGAAAGAGTTTGGTCTTGCTGGTAAAGATAGGGCATTTCTCTCTTGCATTGTCACAAACCGTAACAACACAATCAAAATCGATGTTTTTAAGCTCATCAACGTGTTTAGGCCTTTGTGCCGAGATATCAACTCCGGCTACGGCCATTACCTTTACAGCCGTCTGGTTCAGAGTTCCAGGTACGATACCGGCTGAGTAAACATCCATAATATCGCCTTTGAGATGTCTTGCCCAGCCCTCGGCAATCTGGCTGCGGCAGGAATTGCCTATGCAAAGAAATAATACTTTTATCTTGTTTTTATTTTCACACATACCATATTTACGGATAACCGCCTATTGTATTGAAAATACTTAAGATTTTCTGCGAATTTTGATTTCTCTTACCCAGCAATACAAAACTGGCACAATAAGCATTGTAAGTATCTCAATAGTCATTCCACCGAATGACGGTATGGCCATCGGCACCATAATATCCGACCCTCGACCCGTTGAAGTCAGCACTGGCAGCAGCGCCAGAATTGTAGTTGCTGTTGTCATCAGGCATGGCCGAATCCGCCGAGTCCCACCTCTTATCACCGCTTCGTGAACATCCTGCACAGAGGTCGGTTTTAATTTGCTGAACGATTGTTCCAGATAAGTGCACATCACTACGCCATCATCTGATGCAATGCCAAAAAGTGCCAGAAATCCCACCCAGATAGCAACACTCAAATTTATCGGGTGCACCTGGAAAAGATCACGCATATTTACGCCGATTACACTGAAATCGAGAAACCACGGCTGCGCATACGCCCATATCATTAAAAACCCGCCGCCCCAGGCGACGATGATACCTGAAAAAACCATAAACGTTGTTACAACTGATTTGAACTGCAAGTACAAAATCATAAATATGATAAATAATGCCAACGGAACCACTACTATAAGCGTTCTCTGAGCTCTTATCTGGCTTTCATAAGTTCCAGCAAAAGCGTAGCTTACACTGTGCGGCACAACCAGCTCACCCGAAGCGATTTTGTCTTTTAGGAATTTTTGACACTGCTCTACGACGTCCACTTCTGCATAATTGGGTTTTTTGTCGAACAGAACATAGCTTGTCAAAAACGTATCTTCACTTTTTATCATCTGCGGCCCCGGCACATACCGAACATCCGCAAGTTGCATAAGCGGTATTTGTGCTTGGCCCATCGTCGGCACTAAAATTTTGCCCAACGTTTCGATCTGGTCGCGCAGCTCCCGCATATATCTCACTCGAACGGAATACCGCTCTCTGCCTTCAACGGTTGTCGTGATACCTACGCCACCGATTGCTACCTCGATTACATCCTGCACCATCTGTATACTGACGCCATACCTGGCAATTGCGTTACGGTCGATGTCAATCTCCAGATACGGTGTCCCTACGACGCGGTCGGCTATCACAGCCGGCGCTTCGACACTGGGCACCTCCTTTAACAGCCGCTCAATCTCAAACCCGAGTTTCTCAATGGTTTTCAGGTCCGGCCCCTTGATTTTCACTCCCATCGGCGCCCGCATCCCGCTTTGCAGCATAACCACTCTCGCGGCTATCGGCTGCAATTTGGGTGCGCTGGTCGTTCCTGGAATTTGTCCAGCCTTGACAATCTCGTCCCAGATATCATCCGGGCTTTTAATGTGGTCTCGCCATTGTCTGTATGGCCTGCCGTTCTCATCCGGTATCAGGTTGCCGTTTGCATCGTGAGCAAAGTCCTTTGCCTTTTTGTCGTACTTGAATCGCGCCCGCCTGCCGTCTTTGTTCAAAATATATTCCGGTTTGTAGTTTATTATCGTCTCAATCATCGATACCGGCGCAGGATCGAGAGCGCTTTCGACTCTGCCAATCTTACCAACAACCAGATCAACCTCCGGTATCGACTGAAACGCTTCATCCTGTTTCTGGAGGATATCCAGCGCTTCTCCAATAGAAGCGTGAGGCATCGTCGTCGGCATATACAGAAACGACCCCTCGTCCAAGGGCGGCATAAACTCTTTGCCCAGACCAGACCAGATGAGCACTCCCAGAACAACAATCAAAACCGGCACCGACAAAAATAAAAGTTTATGCCGCAGACACCATGCTAAAAGCCGTGGATATACTCCCTGGAAAAACCGGAAGAAGACGAGCAATCCGCCTATAAGTAAGGTTACAAACACAAGGTTTATCACGGTCCCTTTTTCCACGCCTAACGGCAACCAATGCTTTGTTAAAATAATACCGACAAAAAGAATCGCCGTGATATTGGCCGCCATCGGCCCCCACCCAATTGCCTTCTTCGGCAGCCGTTCGTGCAAAAGATGATACATGCCGATACAGAATATGATTATCGCCGCCCACCATGCAAAAAGTATCCACGTCACAATGCCGGCTATAAGCAGAACCACACCTAACATTTTCCTGCCTGCTTTCCTTATGTTGCTGCCTCTGGTGAATAGAACGTGTGCCGCCGGCGGAATTATCGTTAGCGCTACTATTATCGATGCGATAAGACAGAAGGTTTTTGTCCAGGCAAGTGGCTTAAATAGTTTTCCTTCTGCTCCTGTCATAGTGAACACCGGCAGAAAACTTACAACAGTTGTCGACACTGCGGTCAATATCGCGCTGCCAACCTCGCTGGCTGCTTTGTACACTGCTTCAAGCCTGTTATCCTGCGGACTGCATTCATCCAAATGCTTCAATATATTCTCGCAGATAATTATCCCCATATCCACCATTGTACCGATGGCTATTGCAATACCCGACAGCGCCACTATGTTGGCGTCCACGTGAAATGTCTTCATCGCGATAAAGCATATCAGCACCGCCAGTGGCAATAGGCCGCTTATCAAAACTGAGCTGCGAAGATGCATCACCATCACAATGACGACGATTATCGTGATAAGAATTTCTTCCGTAATCGCGGTCTCAAGCGTTCCTAACGTCTCGTAAATCAGACCCGTCCTGTCGTAAAACGGCACAATCGCAACCTTCGATACAGTTCCGTCAGCAAACTTTTTGCTCGGCAATCCGGGCGATATCTCCTCTATCTTCTTCTTAACGTTCTTGATGGCCTCAAGGGGATTGTATCCATACCGCACCACTACTACGCCACCAACCGCCTCGGCGCCGCCTTTATCAAGGGCACCTCGGCGCAATGCGGGCCCATACGACACATGAGCCACGTCTTTGACGTAAACGGGGACATTTTCGTTTGCCTTTATCACAGTATTTTCTATGTCAGCGAGTTTTTTGATAAAGCCCAAGCCACGTATAACATATTCAGCTCTGTTAATCTCTATAGTTCGAGCACCCACATCTATGTTGCTTGCACGCACAGCGGCGAAGATTTCATCCAATCCCACTTTGAATGCACGCATCGCATCGGGGTCAACGTCTATCTGATATTCCTTGACAAATCCCCCGACTGAAGCCACTTCGCTGATACCCTCTGCGCTCAGGAGCGCGTAACGAACGATCCAGTCCTGTATGCTCCTAAGCTCATCGAGGTCCCATCCTCCGGTAGGTCTGCTTTCCTTATCTTTTCCTTCTAACGTATACCAGAATACCTGCCCCAATGCAGTCGCATCAGGCCCCAACATCGGTTGCACGCCCTCAGGCAATGTCCCCTCAGACAGCGAGTTAAGTTTCTCGAGAACTCGGCTGCGCGTCCAGTAGAAATCCTCCTTCTCACCGAAGATAATGTATATACTCGAAAAGCCAAACATCGAAATGCTGCGGATAGTCTTCACCCCCGGCACACCCAAAAGTGACGTCGTCAGCGGATATGTTATCTGGTCCTCCACGTCCTGTGGGCTTCTGCCGGGCCAGTCGGTGAATACTATCTGCTGGTTCTCGCCGATGTCGGGTATTGCGTCCACCGCGACAGGATTCCTCGACCAAAATCGTGTTTCCCAGTCAAATGGCGCAACATATATACCCCAGCCAACAAAGAACAAGATAAGCAGCCATACTACCAGCTTATTCTCCAGGCAGAAGCGTATTACCTTATCGACGAACGATGGTTGTTGCCCTTTCAACTCATCCATTGAGTTATGCACTCCGAGAAAAAACTACATTGTGTATCTGCTCTTTGACAGATTTACCGCTATTGTTTGAACTGCGGCAGCTTTGCAATATACTTCTCAGGGTCTTTTTCAAACTTCTCCTTGCATCCTGCACAGCAGAAATAAACCTTCTTGCCCTTGTATTCGACAAAGACGGTCTTGTCGATTTTGTTGCCGTCCATAATAGGACACGTCGTCTGCTCCATTGAAGCCGCCATTGTTTCAGCCGTCTTCTCCGCTTCTTCCACCATTGCAGCCGCCTTGCTGGTAATCTCTTCCATTGTTGCTGCTTTGGGCTCTTCTTTCTTTTTGCACCCAGCCAGCACAATCATTGTTGCCAAACCTGCTACTGCTAACATTACTAAGTGTTTCGTTTTCATTTTTATGCCCTTTCAGTGCTTATGATTTATGGATTTCATACCGGACTTTTCCATTTTCTTTTTTCTTTGGCCGTCTCCGTGCTGATGGCCCATTGGTGCGACGCCGCCTTGGGGACTCATCATACTCGGCTTTGCCTGTATCTGCAGAGCCGAATCTATCTTGAAATTGCCGTTTGTCACTATCAATTCTCCTTCGGCCAGACCGTCCTTAACCAAGTAATAATCGCCCGCTCTCGACCCCAACACAATCTCCCTACCCTCAAAAGTCGGCTTTTCTTTGTCGGCCAGCCGAACGTAAACAACCGCTCGTGTGCCCGTTATCAACGGTGCCGATGCTGGTATCACAAGCGGCGCCTCATTGGGTTCTGCCGCAGTAACGTAACCAAGTGACTCTGTCGTCACCAAATCCATTCCGCAAATGTCGCATTGCCCCGCTGTTGTTTTTACAATCGAAGGATGCATCGGACAAATCAACTTGCCTGCCATATCCTCATCCATAACCCTTCCCGCCCCGGCCACCTTCGACCGCACGACCGCTCGCACAAACATCTCCGGTTTCAATCGCCCATCCGGATTAGCAACATTGACGCGAAGCTTCACAGTCCTTGTCATGGGATTCAACACAGGGTCGATAAAGCTGATTGTTCCCTTGAACACTTCGCCAGGGTATGCCTCCGTCGCGAACTCAACCTGCTGTCCGTATCGCAGCCATGCCAAATCCAACTCATACGCATCCAGCTTTACCCATACCTCCGACAGGTCCGCAATCGTGTAAATCTTTGCCCCCGTCTCCACGTAATCACCTGCGTTGGCGTGCTTGGCGATTACAATTCCGCCTATCGGTGCGTAAATGGTCAAGTGATACACCGGCTTGCCCGTTTTTTCTATTTCCTCTATTTGTTCCTTCCGCAGTCCCAGCAGCCGAAGTTTTTCTCTCGCCGCTTCAAGTGTCGCAATGCTCGAGCGTCGCATAAGCTCTGTTGCGCCGCCCCCTGACTCCTGAACTGTTTTGGCTGCCTGCAGCAACTCCGCCTGTGTGCTGAGCAGCTGCGGGCTGTAGAGGTAAACCATATGGTTATCCTTGCGCACCAATGTCCCCGTGAAGTCCACGTACAGCCGGTCGATTCTGCCCGGCACCCACGCTGCAATTTCTTTGACCCGGCTTTCGTTGTATTCCACTTTACCCGCCATCCGTACTTCGGCTTCAACGAATTTCCGCTCCACAGGCGTCGTCTGAACCTCCATCAGCTTCAGAGCGTCTTCAGAAAATACTATCTGTCTGGCTCCAACATCTTCCCCGCTTGAAGCAACCGGTATCAAATCCATAAAGCAGATGGGACATTTGCCTGGTTTCGGCTGGTGAATCTGCGGGTGCATCGAACAGGTCCACCACGTCTGTTCCGGTGGAGCACTGGAATATTCATGCTCTGGGCTGGGTTGAGTCTGCTGCGAGGGTAACCTGAAAAAATAACCAGCCAGGAAAGCCAAGATTACAACCAGTACAATCTTAGCTGGTTTACTACGTAGAAACGTTTTTTTTCCATCGCTTTCCATAACTATTATATCCTTAATAAAAGAGATTCCAAAAAAAACCGATTTATTTCATTTCAGCTTTTTTACTAATAGTTGTCAGCTCTGCCCCGGCGAGCATTTCCAGCTCCGCTAACTTCTGTCGATTGTCCACCAAAGCACGCTGGTACGACAGGTAATAATCCAGCAGCAGCCGTTGTGAATCTATCAAACTCAGAAAATCAATTGTTCCTGCCCTGTACGCTGTTTCCGACGCCTGCAGCAATTCCTCTCCCTTTGGTATCAACGTATCCTTATAGAGCTGTATTCTCCTGATGCTGTCGTTGTAATCATAGTAACTCTGAGCTGCCTTGGCCAGTAAGCTGTTTTCTATATCAACCTTCTCCTGCTCAATGCTCATCGCCATTGCTTGTGCCTGTCGCTGGCCAGCGCTATAGCTGTCCCGCCACAAAGGCAAATTTATCTGAAACATAAGGGCTACGGAATCCCGGCCGCTATTTCCACCGCTTTTGTTGAATTGGGTCCACTCGACTCCAACACCTATGTCGGGATAGAAATTCTTCTTGGCAAGCTCAATTCTGCTTTTTGCGGCCATTGCCTCAAAATTCAAGCCCGCAAGCTCTGGATTTTTCTGAACCAGTAAAGTCACTAATCGCTCATAGTCCAGCGGCACCGCCTCGAATCCCTCCTGTTTGGGCCACGGCAGATTTTTGTCCGGGGGCAGAGTTAACGCAGACCTCAGCTTGCTCACAACCGGCTCTCGCAACTGCTCCAGACTGCGCAAAACGTACTCCATTCTCGCTAGTTCCACCTGTGCTCGTATCACATCCGGCTGTCCAGCCTCCGCCGTCGTATATTTAGTTCTGGCTACCTCCTCGAAGTGCCTGAGCAAATCAAGATTCTCAATCGCTATCTCAGTGGCTCTGGCAAGATAAGCGAACTCATAAAATCCCTCCTTCACTTCCTTAAATAATGCTAGCCGTGCCGCCTGGTATTTTTGTTGCACCGCCTCGGCACTCCTATCTGCCGCTTCCGTCCTGGCGTCTATCTTGCCGAACCACGGAAACATCTGCATCACGCCTACCATCTGATTCATCTGCATATCCGACTGTCGCGCGTAATAGCCGTATTGCAACTGCGGGTCAGGCAGAGCCTTGGCCTGAGGCACTTCCTCTAAAGCCGCCCTCCACTGTTCAAACACGGATTTCAAATTCGCATTATTAAGCGATGCATATTGCAGGTAATCTTCAAGTTTGACTAAATTATTCGCGTCACTTGGCTGCTGTGAACCCCAGGCAAATGGCGTAAACGAAAATATGATAACCCCTATAATCAGAATAGCTTGTCGTTTCATATTTGCCCCTTTCGCAAGCAGAATTTAGACAGCTCACAAAATTCACATCCCCTGCGGCGTCGGCCAGTGCAGCCATCCAGTATCCCGACCCTGCTTAATGCGAAATCATACTTAACCGGGTCGTCCGGCTCGATTTCAGCAAAACTTTTTGTTATCTGAACCGCTGTAGTTAAAGAGATTGTCTTTCTGTCATAAAACCCCAAAATCCCGCACAACCTGCCCATATGCACATCGACCGGCACAATCAGCTTGGCTTTATCAATATGTTTCCACAGCCCCGTATCAACCTCATCATCGCGCACCATCCAACGCAAAAAAAGATTCAGTCTTTTGCAGACACTACCACCTGCGGGACTGGCCAACAGGTATTTAAATCCCCTGCTCACCTCTTGGCCGGTTTGTCTAAAATAAATTTCATAAAGTGAATCGCAAAATTTCGTCAGGGCTGGTATGATATTTTCGTCGCTTTTGTCATAAGCGAGTAAAAAATGACTCTCAAGACTTTTTTGTTGCTGCAGAACATTTTGTAAAACCGTCAATAAATCAGAAATATCATCTCCCGTCGTGAAACGATGCTTAAAACTGCTCAACTTTTGCCGTTTTGTTTTATCAAAATCTAGGGCAAATGTGTAAGGACTATCACCCATTCGAGAGAATAGGTTATTTAGGTCTTTTTCAATCTGCAGGACTCGGCCGTATGCAAGAACTGCTGATAAAAGCCCGGCCACCTCCATATCAACCGGTTTTGTATAATGATACACGAACTGCAATGGGTCAGGCTTTATTAGCCCACGATGATTGTATTTATCATATAACTTTTCAAGAACGTTTTTTACGTTCTCGGTTTGCTTTTCTACGGTAAAACGATGCGAACTTGAGGTAGTTGTTATCATCGGCATAGGATTCCTCGGTCAGTCTGTAGTCTTGAACTTGTCAATCAGTGTTTGCAGTCGAATAAAATCGGGCTCTCTTTCAAACAGCGGACGTTTGTCCTGATGATATATTCCCACGTTGTCCTCAAAGGTGCTTTTATTGGGATTGATATAAAATATACCCAGCGGCAGCTTGTCCTCTTCGACAGCCCTTTTGAAGGCGGCTATGCGGTCGTGCGGGTCGTGAGAGTCCTCAAGATAATAGGTGTGCTCCTTGAACCACTGTCGGGTATTCATTTTGTTGAACGTAACGCAGGGCTGGAATATATCTACCAGAGAATAGCCTTTGTGCACAATTGCCTTTTTGAGAATCTCTTTTGTCTGCTCAGCATCGCCGATAAATGCCCTGGCGACGAAGCCGGCATCAAGGGCAATTGCGATGGCGATGGGGTTGAATGGTTCGAGGAAGACGCCGGCTACCTGAACAGGGGTCTTGAAACCGAGCTGACTTGTCGGTGAGGCCTGTCCTTTTGTCAGGCCATAAACCATATTATTGTGAACTATGTTGGTAATGTTCGGATTTCGCCTGATAGTGTGGACGAAGTGATTACCGCCCTCGCCATACATATCGCCGTCACCACTTTCAGCGATGACTGTAATAGAAGGATTTGCAGCTTTTATGGCGGTTGCGGCTGGCAAAGCCCGGCCATGCAGTCCATTGAAGAAGTGCGTCTTGAAATAATGCGGGATTTTAGCCGCTTGGCCTATGCCGGAGACCATTATAAGATTCTCAGGCGTGATATTCAGTTCAGCCAGTGTGTGTTTGAGCACGTTGAGAATCCCGTAGTCACCGCAACCCGGACACCAGGCGATGTCAATTTCACCCATATCAAAGACGTGTTCATCCATAAAAGACCTCACTTCAGAACCTTATTCAGCGCTTCTGCCACTTCTTCGACGGCGAAACTCAGACCGCTGTATTTCAAAATCCTGTCCTTAACATCGATGCCAGTGTGCAGTTTTATCAGCTTTGCGAATTGTCCTGTTGCATTACCCTCAACTACGATAACTCTTTTGGCCTGGATAAGATAATCCACAGTCTGCGGATGCAAAGGATACACCTGGCTGTAATGCAGTAGCGAGGTGTCCGGCCTGTCCAGCACTGCGAGCGTCTCTTTCACAATGTTGTAGGTTGAGCCCCAGCAAACGATAAGGTTATCATATCGGCGGTTAGGGTAGAATTCCGGCTCGACTATTTCAGCTTTAGCTGATTCGAGCTTTTGCAGCCGCTTGTTGACCATTTTGGTTCTAATTTGCAAGTCTTCGGTGATGTGTCCCTCGGTGTCGTGTTCATCGCTGTCGACACATACAAGGCCTCGGCTGAAACCGGGAACGCCTCGCGGCGAGATACCGCTTGTAGTCAGTTCATACCTCTTGTAATCGGATGCGGTTTTGGCAATGTGTTTCTCTACCTTTACGTTCGATAAATCAAAGCCCTTGGTATTGTAATAGGTATCGATAAAATACTGGTCCGTCAGGATAAAGACGGGAACCTGATACTTGTCGGCGAGGTTAAAAGCACGGGCGGTAAGATAGAAGGCCTGCTCAATCGTTCCCGGGCAAAGCAGTATTCTTGGAAACTCACCGTGGCCTGCATAAAGCGCAAGCTCGAGGTCCGCCTGTTCGGTTCTGGTTGGCAATCCCGTGGCAGGTCCCGGCCTTTGCGCAATGTGAACGACAATCGGCATCTCAAGCATACCCGCCAGACTCAATCCTTCGGTCATCAGGGCAAATCCGCCGCCGGAGGTCGTAACCATTGCCCGTGCACCGGCATACCAGGCACCAATTGCCATATTAATTGCAGCAATTTCGTCTTCAGCCTGTTCTGTAATTATGCCGAAATCCCTGCCGTTCTTGGCGAGAAAGACCAGCACGGGCGTCGATGGCGACATCGGATACGACGAAACAAAATTGCACCCACCTGCTATCGCCCCAAGGCCTACAGCATCGCCTCCGGTCAGAAGAATATGGTTCTTAACGGCAGAATCCGGCTTTAGATTAAAGTCTATTTTTACCTGACCAGTCAGATTTCCGGCAAGCTGAAAACCCGCTTCGGCTGCACGGATGTTATTTTGCATGACATCGGCGGATTTCGTAGAGAAGAAATGCCTTACATAGTCACAGACATTGTTCAGCTCCATTCCCAGTAAACCTGCCAACATCCCAACCGCAACAACGTTGGAATACACTTTGTCGCCTATGTCGGTTGCAATTTTTATAAACGGCGCTTCGATAAACTTGAAATGTCCGCCCGTAGCCTCATCCCCAACGAATTCGGTTTCACCAAGGACAATTGTTTCTTTAGAGATTCTGTCATGAAGATGTTGAACTGCCCCCTTGTTTAATGGGATAAGCAGGTCTATTCGGTTTAGAAAGGCCGATATCGGCTGAGAACTGACGCGTATTTGGGTTGAGTTGTTGCCGCCGCGGACCCGCGACATATATTCTTTGGTTGCGAAGACATTGTAGCCGGCCAGTTTCAGCATTCGAGTCAGAATGCCTTCGACGGTCTGTATACCCATACCTGCCTGGCCACACAAAACAATGGAGATGCCATCGATTTTCTGAGACAACAATTTGTTATCCATAATATTTGTTGGTATTCAAAACGGATTTAGGCAGTTAATTCCTTCGGCTCAATACTCGTCCAGATGATAGAACTCAGCGTTTTCCAGCCACGTTTCAGGTCTCGATACAAATTCGATTATGTTCTCAAGCAGGAAGTAGTGTTTCTTTTCTTCGTCAGCCAGTTTAAGAAAAAACTCTTTCTGGCTTTTTGCGACCTCGTTGGCCTTTTCGAGATAAAAATCCCGGCTTTGTTGCTCGATATTGAGGGCTTTCTTATAAAGTTCGGTTTGGCTGATATTGAGATTGAAGTTCTGAGCGGATTCGCGCATTTTTTCAAAAATGTTCCTGGCGCCTGACAGAACAGTCGTCTCAGCCAAATCAGGAGCAATATCTTTTTTCATATCTAAAACAATTTTATAATGTTTTGCCTCTTCATCAGCTAACATATTAAATATCGTCTCGAGGCCTTTATTGTTCGATTTTACAGCCAGCTGCCGATAGTAATCTTCGCTGAATTTTTCTTTCTCCATAGCAAAGTCAAAAATGTTCATATTTTTACCCTTCGATAGTAAAATGATTAAATTTCTGCGAGTTTTCGCCACTTTCGGCCGTCAGATTCAATAAGTTTATCGGCTTGTAGAAAGCTTTCACTGCCTGCAGGATATTCGTGCGGGGCTGAGGTGTTATTTTCCCAGTTTTGCAGTACAGGCACTAATAACTGCCAGGCAACCTCTACGCTGTCGAATCTTGTGAATAGTGTCTGGTCTCCAATCATACAGTCAAGCAGCAATCTTTGATATGCCTCAGGCATATCAACAAGAAAGATGCTTTTGTAATTAAAGTTCATATTGAGGGTACTCATACATATTTTCGAGCCTGGCCGCTTGGCCTGAAAGCTCAGTGAAATTCCTTCTTCAGGCTGTATCTGAAGGACAAGAACATTTGCAGGCATATCCTCAAGGCCGGCTGAAATAAACATCGAATGAGGTACCTGTTTGAAAGTGATAGCAATTTCAGTATCTTTATGAGCGAGCCTTTTACCGGTCCGCAGATAAAAAGGAACTCCTTTCCACCGCCAGTTATCCATAAATAACTTTGCAGCAACGAGAGTTTCAGTTTTAGACTGCGGCTCTACGCCCGGTTCATCTCGATATCCAACAGCTTGCTTTCCGTCTATGGTCCCATGGCCATACTGGCCGCGAACAATCAAACTATCCAACTGATTCAAGTCAAAGGGACGAATAGATCGTAAGAGTTTAACTTTTTCATCGCGTATAGCATCTGCTTCGAATGATGCTGGCGGTTCCATTGCTACCAAAGCAAGTATTTGAAGCATATGATTTTGAAATATATCCCGAAGCGCACCGGCCTTATCATAATAGCCGCCGCGATGCTCAATTCCCATCGACTCAGCCATAGTAATCTGAATATGATCGATATAATTACGGTTCCATACAGGTTCAAAAATGGCATTTGCAAAACGAAACATCAAAATGTTCTGAACAGTTTCTTTGCCCAGATAATGGTCTATTCGATATATCTGTGACTCATCAAAGCAACGGCTAATTTTATCGTTCAGCTCGGCTGCACTTTGCAAATCCCTTCCGAAAGGCTTTTCAACAACTAACCTAATCCGCTGCTTCGAATCAGACCCATCAATACAGGATAAGGCCGAGCGGCCCAGGTTTTCCACTATAGGGCTGTAGAGAAACGGCGGAACAGCGAGGTAAAAGATATGACAGCCGTCAATCTTGTGTTTCTTATCCAACTGGGTGAGTTTAGCTTTGATACTCTCATAAAACGTAGCATCATCGTAATCGCCATCCACATAGTAGAGCTTTTCTGAAAAGGTATTCAAATCTTTGGCTGATACATTGCTGGCATTTCCCCGTATTGCCTGCTGTGCAATTTTTCGAAATTCTTCATCCGTGAGTTTTTTCCGCCCACAGCCTAACAGGTAAAACCTTTCATCAAGCAAATCCTGTGTAAAAATTAGGAAGATACTTACAAGCAGTTTTCTGTGAGTCAGGTCGCCGGAAGCACCAAAGACGACCATAGCATTCGACGGAGCTGTTGCTTCGACACAGACGATATCCTGTGGGCTTAAAGATGGCTGAATTTTTTCCATAGTAACTGCCTCTTACATGTTGAAGAATCCGGTGCGGAACCTGTGTTTTCAGCAGCAGATGACTTAATCTTCAAGAGGTTCAAACTCGTCTTTTCCGGCACCACACTCCGGACAGACCCAGTCTTTCGGCAAATCTTCAAAAGCAGTACCGGCTTTCACGCCATTATCAGGGTCGCCTACAGCCGGGTCGTACACATATCCGCATACAAGACATTTGTACTTCTTCATATTTTTTCCTCCTTCTTTTAGCTTCACTTTTGGTTTTACTTTAACGTATGTTGCAGCGGTTTTGGGTGTCCTGCCGTGTTTTATATCGCGATAATAATTGTATGTCATTGGTTCTGCGTTTTCATCGAGCGTTTCGCAGGTCACAATTTTTGCAACAAATAACGTATGGGTCATAACGTCAATGCTTTCGGTAACTTCAGCTTCGAGAAAAGCTGCGGTATTATCCAAAATTATCGGCACGCCGGTCTGACCTATTTTGTAACTTACCCGTTCGAATTTATTTGCATCTCTGCCGGACCTGAATCCAAAGCCGCCGATAAAAGGAATCGGCGCTTCTTGCGAGAGAATAGAGACGGTAAACACTTTGCTGTCGGTAATATACTCGTGGGTTAAACACTGTCTGTTTATGCTGGCAGCGACCATTGGCGGTTCGGGTGTTATCTGAAAGACGGTATTTACAATGCAGCCGTTGAATTTGTCTCCTTTTTTCGAGCTGACTATACACATACCGTAATTTAGCTTGAAAAGCGACTCTAAATCCAACACTTGCTTCTCCTCAGGCGGCTTGACTGCCTGCAATCCAGCCGAGTAACATTTTTCAACTTACTTCAAAAGCGCGAGCTGCTGATTCAAGACAGCAATGTGACCAAGCTCTTCTTTTATGATGGCCTCGACTTTGTCTTTTCCCGCTTTGGGCGGGACTAACTCCTTTAGGCCGGAATAAAAGATAACCGAATTATTTTCAGCATTGATGGCTATCTTAAGGATGTCTTCAATTTTCTCATTGCCGGTCAGGGTTTCCGTCAGACTTTTTTTACCTTCCCAACCATGTCCTTCAGCCATTGTTTGCAGGTACATTGCCGCTTCATTATTAGGGTCAAAAACCATCTGCTCCTTTTCTCTGGCACTGAGTTCTTTTCTCATTGCCTCAAAGGTTTTTAGATGCTTGTCTTCCATATCAGCCAAATTGAGCAGCATTTGCTTTGTTTTTTCATCTTTAGTATTTGTTGCCGCTTTGCGGTAAAACTTAGCACCATCTCTTTCGATATCTTCTGCCATTTTGAAGATTTCATCTGCATTAAATGTAATACCCATTTTTATTCTCCTGCTGTTGCTGGCGGTGTAAAGACCCGCTGTCCTAATTCACGGTCGAGCATAAACATTCCGCCTGGCGCATTTTCCATCATTTTCAGTTTTTGCACCTTTTCATCGGCAGATGATTCTTCTTCGACCTGCTCATTAACAAACCATTGCAAAAATGCATTCGTCGCATGGTCTTTCTCTTCTATAGCCAGATTCACCAGTTCGTTAATTAGACCCGTAACTTTCTGTTCGTGTGCGTAAACCGCCTCGAAAACAACCAGCGGTGATTCCCATTTTGTCGGCGGTCCCTCTATGGCCTTCAATGTTACCCTGCCGCCACGTTCATTTATGAAGTCATAAATCTTCATAGCGTGCATTATCTCTTCCTGCGTTTGTACTCTCATCCAGTTAGCGAAACCGCTCAAATTCAGCGATTTGAAGAACGATTCCATAGACAGGTACAAATATGCCGAATACATCTCCGCGTTCACCTGTTCGTTTAAGGCCTCTTCCATTTTTTTGCTTATCATTTCTTATCCTTTCCACAAGCCGTGAACATTGCAGTGTTCACGTGCGCTGACGGAATCAGCCTTAACATTAAACACAGCCTCAGGTGCCATTCCAGCCTCAAGGAACTGCCTGTATGCTTTGCCGTCTGCAAGCAGTTCAATCCACTCGATATGGTGTTTCTCTTCCATAGGATGAGGGACACTTCCAATCTTCACCTTATAGCCGCCGTCAATTTTCTCGATTACGGGCACATGCTTTTCTTTACCCTCGTCGGCGGTCTTCGCAGTAAGGTTTTCCATCGGCTGGCCGCAGCAGACCAGTTCGCCCGCTCCACCGTGAAGGACCTCTACGATGTTGCCGCATACCGAACATTTATAAATTTCAAGTTTTTTTGCCATAATATTTCCCCTTAATATAAATTGAGGTTAAACGATTCCGAGTTCTTTGTGTTTTGTCAGTATTTTATCAGCAAGGTTTTCAAGTGCTACAAAATCATCATCTTTAGGATAACCCTTTGCTATCACCGGTTCAATAATTTCTACCTTGAGATTTGGAATCAGCCCCGTAAGTTGTTCGACCATCTTGCCGCCCCAGCCGTAGGAACCGATAATTGAAGCAAACTTTGTCTTCGGCTTAAGCGCGTTTGCCAAAATTGCAACGTATGCGACTTTGGGGTGCGCTGCCGTCAGGACCGTTGGAGAGCCAAGCACAATTGTGGCTGCATCGACAATCGCCATTGCCAGCTTGCCAATATCAGTTACAGTAAGGTCGAATTGTCTAACTGTGATTCCTTTTTCAGTCAGGGCGTCCACAAAATGCTCGACCATTTTTCTTGTGCTGTCGTGCATTGATATATACGGCAGCACCACTTCGTTTTTAACATCGTCGCTGACCCAGTCTTTATAAGCGTCGATAATAAACTGCGGCTTATCATAAACAGGGCCATGACTTGGAGCGACCATATCTATTTCAAGGTCCTTTATCTTTTCGAGGTTGTTTTTTATAGCTGTTCTGAAAGGCATCATTATCTCGGCATAATAGCGTTTGGCGGCTTCATATACGAGGGCTTTGTCTTCGACGAATAAACTGCTGGTCGCAAGATGTGATCCGAAAAAATCACAGGGGAAAAATATCTTGTCTTCCTTCAGGTAAGTACCCATTGTCTCCGGCCAGTGCACCCATGGGATATAAATAAACTGCAGGGTCTTGTCACCCAGAGAAATGGTTTGGCCGTCGCCCACAGTGATAAATTTGTCTTCACTGATTTGCAGTAAATCAATGAGCATACTCTTGCACTTGGGATTTGTTACCACCTTCGCATCGGGATAAAGCATCAATATATCAGGTATGCCTCCGGAGTGGTCCTGCTCGGCATGATGGGCAACAAGGTAATCTATTTTAGCAATCCCGGTTTTTACCAGATTATCCATTAGTACACTGGTTTTCGTTGGGTCAACGGTATCCAGAAGTGCTGTTTTTTCGCTGCCCTTTATCAAGTAGGCGTTGTAGCTCGTTCCATCCGGCAAAGGTATCAGCTCGTCAAATAATCTTCTGTCCCAGTCGATTGCCCCGACTGCATAGATGTTTCGTCTTAGCTGAATCATTTCTCTAATCCTTTTACCGCCTCCAGCGCCGCCCCATAATCCGGCTCATTGGTCAGTTCATTTACTATTTGTATATACCTGATGATGCCGTCTTTGTCCACGACAAACACCGCCCTTGCCAGCAGTCGCAACTCCTTAATCAATACTCCATACGCCTTGCCGAACGATGCCTCACGATAGTCTGAGAGAGTTTGAACATTTTTTACACCAGAGGCACCGCACCATCGTTTCTGTGCAAATGGCAGGTCCATACTAATCGTCAGCACCACAACGTCGCTGCCGAGCTTGCCTGCCTCTTCGTTGAACCTGCGGGTCTCCGTATCGCAAACCGATGTGTCAAGTGACGGCACCGAGCAGATGATACACACCTTGCCCTTAAAAGACGATAGCTTGACAGAGGACATATCGTTGGCAATTAACTCGAACTCCAGTGCCGGCTGGCCGACTTTTACTTCGTTACCCATTAAAGTCAGCGGATTGCCTTTCATTGTTACTATCCGTTTTTGCTCTTCCATAACATTCTCCTTGCAACTCGTAAGCAGCATTGTGACTACGATAGTATGCAAACTGCACGCAGCTATCGAGAATCTTGCATCCATTCGAAATAGCATCTATTATCTTTACTAAAAAACTGATGTAAATTAATAGTTGACCGCTTCCAGTTCAAAATGCGTCTGCGGATGTGCACAGGAAGGACAAACGTCGGGAGGTTCTGTGCCTTCATGGACATAGCCGCAGTTTCTGCAGACCCATCTTACAGGCTTGTCTCGTTTGAAGACACGCCCCTCGATTATATTCTTCGCCAGTGCAACGTATCTATCCTCGTGGCGTTTCTCAGCAATTGCGATATTCCTGAATACCTCTGCGATTTCGCCGAACCCTTCTTTGTCGGCGATTTTAGCGAAGTCCGGATACATTTCTGTATTTTCGTAATGTTCACCGGCTGCCGCGGCTTTTAAATTTTCGAGCGTACTGCCGATAACACCAGCGGGAAATGCTGCGTTGATTTCCGCTTCGCCACCTTTCAAAAACTTGAACTCTCGCTTAGCGTGTTCTTTTTCCTGGTTGGCTGTCTCTTCGAAGATGGCCGATATCTGCATATAACCTTCCTTCCTGGCCTGGCTGGCAAAATACGTATAACGGTTTCTCGCCTGAGACTCACCTGCGAACGCAGTCAATAGATTCTTTTCGGTCTGACTTCCTTTAAGCTCCATAGACAACCTCCATTTATGTAAATAACATTTAAACTTTCTCTATTCTTTTCAAAAACTGTAGTTAAATTATTTTATTTATTCAATTTCTCTATTTCTTCTTCTACTTCTTTGTATCCCTCAGCGTAAAATTTTTCTTCATCAGGTGCAAGCTCTTTCAAAAGTCTTAAGAACTCCCCTGCGTGGACGCGCTCTTCATCAGCTATATCCTTAAGCACCTCTTGTGCAAGTTTGTTATCTGTCGATTCAGCAAGCTGCATGTATAATTGGATGGCTTCGTATTCTGCGGCAATCATAAATCTTATTGCGCGAATCAACTCTTGATGTGTAACTTTCCGCTCTTTTGCCAGGCCGGAAAATGGACTTCCGAATTCAGGCATTTTAACCTCCTTTATATAATTTGATGGTTTTTTATATATCCTTTAATGTCTCGATCGAACACCTAAGCTGTTTTTCCTCAGGCTCGAAAAGCCAAGACCTTGATAACCTTTGCTTTTTTTGGCACATAAATCACAGATGCCTTCAAAATATACCGTTTTTCTCAATATAATCAGCTTTCTACCGAGGCTTTTAGGAACGGATATATTGTCAAATGGCTTGTGATAAAAGTCAATAATTCTTTCGCACTTTATACACTTAAAATGCTGATGACTGTCCAGGTTTCCATCAAACCTCTTGGCATTACCAGAACCCTCAACAACAGATGCAGCATCCATCTCGCTTAAAGTCAGCAACGTCCTGTTCACCGTATCCAGTGATATACAGGGGAAAACCTCTCTTACTTTGCGAAAAACCATCTCTACTGAAGGGTGTTCACTCGATTCAAGCAGCGTCTTATAAATTGCCGTCCGCTGTGGCGTAATCCTAAGTCCTACCTTGCGACAGTTGATATGGAAGGCATCTATCTTTTCCTTCGGTCCGCTATTTTTACGGTCACTTTTGCTCGGCATACAATAACCTCTCATATACAAGCTGCCGCTTTTGTTCTGCGTTAATTACATTGCTGAACTCTGCCGGCCCTGTTTACCTTAATCATATATAATACTAAATAGTAATTACTCCTATTTGTCAAGAGTTGTTCCGATTTTATTGGAAAAATTCTTTCCACTTCAGTAAATAATTGTTCCTGACCATTACTATAGACTTCCGCGGCATGGCAGTGGCAATTGCGAAGGCGAATCCTGCGAGATTAGCTGGTGTTATTGCGGTACGTCAAGGGCTTAATAATACATTCGTAACTGCAGGAAGAAGCTTAGCGGGGTGCCGCCATACTCGCTTTTAACCCTGCCGTCGTCGGGCTGGTCGCCGTACGGGATGAAGATGCTGCCGAGCAGTGATGTGCTTTTCGAGAGGTCCCAAACAAGTGAAGGAGAGAGAACTGCTGAGCCGTCCTGCGGGCTGTGAAGGACGAGAAAAGCACCATTAAGCGAGATATTGAACGGATAACTCAACTGATAGGCGAAGGCTTCTCTGCCTAATGTTTGTGTGTCACCACGAATGACTCTTTCTGCAAAAGCCGACTCGGCAAGCCTGTCTGTTGCCTGGTCAATATCTTTGAGGCCGAAGCCGGAATAATGATACTCAGCAAGGAACGTCAGGCCGTTGCCTACATCGAAGACATAGGAACCTCCGAATACGGCCTTGATTACCTCGTGGTCGTTGTTGAATATTCCTCCGTCGGGCTGGGCTTCAGGGGTGTTGTAGAAAGCGAGTTCGCAGTGCATCTCGGCTTCCATTATGGCGGCTGATACGACGCCGGCGACCATCAGGTCTTCGGCGCGCTTGCCGAATATGAACTCGGCGTCGATATTGCCGAAGTAACCACGCGCCCTTGCAATAAGGGCGGACTTGTCCCAGGTCCGGCCGAGAGCGGCAATTACTTCGGCTGAACTGGTATCCGAAAGCTTATATTCGACCCTGGCGGCATCAATGCCCTGTCTCCATTCGCGGTCGACCTCCAGTGGAGAGAATGGAGAGAAGATGTCCACGGCACTAAAGAGCCTGCCTCTGCCTAATCCTACAGCCTGCCTGCCGAGTGTAACGTTGCCCCATTGCCGATGGAACGATACGAATGCCCTATCTATCTCGTGGCGCCAAATGAATCTTTCGCCGTGGTTAATTACCTGCCAATCGAGCTGCCGGATTCGGTAAGGTGCATCCGCCTCGGAAGGCAGGATACCTGCGCCTGTACCGGCCCCCTCAGAGAGCCACCGTGCCCTCTGCTCGTATGCAAATTCCCAGTTGAGCCAATCTTCGCAGCGGCCATTAAGCCCGAAGCGCAAACGAAAAAACTCGGTGATGCTGTCGCGTTCGGCAAACAAGACGGGGTCGTCGGGATTGTGTGAGAGAAGCGAGCCCCATTTGCCTGCTATGTCCAGGCCGACGGTTTTGTCACCATCGGCATTTGACCACAGGTCTATGGCAAAAACGCGCGCAAAGGTCAGGAGAAGCAAGAGTACTGCGAATCCTGTAACTCTGTATCGATGGTGCATCATTTCACTTTCTTATGGTGAGTGATTTGTCAGTCCTTTGTTTCATCTTTTGAGATTTTTCCATCTACCATTGTTACCACGCGCCTGGCATGTGCGACCACGCGTGGGTCATGCGTTGAAAAGACAAATGTGATATCCTGGTTCTCATTTAGGTCCTGCATCATTTGCAGGAGCACTTCGGCGTTTTCGCCGTCGAGGTTCGCAGTTGGCTCGTCGGCCAATACGAGCTTCGGATTAGATGCCACGGCACGTGCGACGGCGACACGCTGCTGCTGGCCGCCTGACAGCTCGTTAGGCCGACGGTTCGCAAACTCGGCGAGACCAAGCTTGTCGAGGACTTCTCTTGCCTTGTTGAAGCGGTTGTCGCCGACGCCCTGCAGCTCAAGTACGAATTCCACGTTTTCCTGCGCAGTTAATACGGGCACGAGGTTGTAGGCCTGAAAGACAAAACCGAGCCTGTGCAGGCGCAAATCCGCGCGATGTCTCTTGCTCATAGCGGAGATGCTCCGGCCGAGCACGGTCAAACTGCCATCTGTTACGGTGTCAAGCGCGCCGACGAGGTTGAGAAATGTTGTTTTGCCGCTTCCGCTCGGTCCAACTATGGCCATAAAATCTGTCTTGTTGATATCAAGTGTCAGGCCGCGAAGCGCCTTGACTTCTATCTTGGCAGTCTGATATGTCTTAACGACTTCTTTCGCGCTGACTAATGCATTTGTCACCATTATTCAAATCTCCAATCAGTGCTCAACTCTAAGTGCTGCAGCAGGATCGGTCCCTGCAGCATACCACGCAGGGTACAGAGAACTAAGTATCGTGGCTGTCAATGCGAGGGCAAAAGCCAACGGCACAAGCCACCACCCAAAATCGCCCAGGAACACTGGGTCAATCAATATATTCGAAACGGACATATCTTCGGTACCATACATTTTGGTGAAGTCGATTCCCTTTGTTGCAATCCAGTAGGCGCTCGGCACTGCTAACGCCAAACCAACTACCGCTCCGGCAAGGCCGAGGACCAGTCCTTCATAAACCATTATCCGCACGAGACGCGAGCCCTTCATTCCGACCGCGCTTAATACTGCAAATTCCCTGCGTCTTTCCAATACCGCAGTAAGCTGTGCACTGGCGATGCCCAGGAACACCACAATCATAATGATGCTGACCGTCAGCCTTGTCCAGGTTTCATCCACCTTGACGCCTGAGGCCAACTCCGGCATTAGCTGCTCCCACGTTATAACCGAGTAATCGGAACCAAGTTTCTCACCAAGTGAGTTGACTATTAACTTCAACTTCTTTGCGTTTTTCACAAGTATAGTAAGGTCCCCCGCACCGGGTAAATGAGTTATCTGCTCGACTTCTCGCAGGTTTACCTGGCAGATGGTCGCGTCTAAATCACTGCTTCCGGTATCAACGATGCCGACAATTCTGAGCATTGCACCGACTATTTCGCCGCCTGCGCCGGCAGCGGTGACCATTAACTGGTCATCAACATCAACTCTGAGCCGAGTGGCAATCGTTTTACCAATGACGGTTGTTCCCTTGCTGCCGTCAAGAAAATGTCCCTCGACGACATTTCTTACCAGGCGGTTATAGGCCTGTTCTGTATTCGGGTCGACGCCTACCATTTCTACGCCGGCGACGCGCGTTCCGAAACCCAGAAGAGCTTCCTTTCGTGCGTGAGGTGTGACGACTTCGACTTCATCCATAGATGCAACGAGTTTGCGAACCTGCTTCCAATCAGCAAGCCTTAAATCATTTTCCTGCGTCTGATTCCATCCGGATGGCACAACCCGAAAATGGCCTGCACCACTCTCGGCGGCGGCTCTGAGCATCATTTTGCTTTCGCCGCGAACAAAGGCAATCATAAAGAGACAGAGGCCGCAACCGACTCCGATTCCGACAACCGACAGAAGCGTCCGTCGCCCGTGACGCAGCAGACTTCGCATTGCATATTTACCGGATACGGAAAGCATCACGCGCGCATAGCCTCCATAGGTTCGAGTCTTCCTGCGAGCCAGGCCGGCCAAACAGAGCCTACAAGGGAAGTTGCCATTATCGCAACCAGGCCCAGCAGTGTGTCGGATAGCTCTAATCGCGGGTAGATATGCAGCGGCAGGTTCAGTCCTTTGTAGGCCATGTCCGCGACTTCACCACCGCTTCCTCCCCAACTGGCCATATCAATCCCCGTGCCGGATGCCGCCCAGACGAACAGATAACCAAGGAGCGTTCCTGAGGCGATACCAAGCAGAGCGGTGAGGACGGCCTCGTATACAATCATTCTGACTATTCGTCCCGGATGCGAGCCGAGTGCGAGCAGCATTCCAAATTCGTGCATTCGCTCGAATGTTGACATCACGAGCGTGTTTGCTATCCCCGCCAATGCGGCGATACACACAATAACTACGACAAAATAGCCGACCCAATCTGACGTATTCAGAATGGCCACCAAAGCCGGGACCAGCTGCTGCCAGGGGAGCACCTCGGCCCCGGTCAATCCTTTCATTTTTTGAAGCTTATCGGCCAGTTGCTTTACCTGGCCGGATTGCTTCGCCCGCACCACTATCTCGTGCGCGGCGTCGGGCATACATAGAAGCCGCTGGGCGTCATTAAGTGACATAACGACGCCGGACTGATTGACGATATCAACAGGGCATTTGATGATGTCCTGAATAGTATACAAATCATTGGCTAAAGAGCCGTCAACCGCCTCGCCGACGACAGCTATCTGCTGGCCGATTTTAGCACCGGTTTTCCGTGCAAGCTGATATCCAATCAGGACATTTCCCTTTCGCAGAGGCTCGGTCATTCCTGAAAGAAGTCCCCACGGCTGCGATTCAATATCAGTCTGCAGGCCGACTACCATCGCGATGAACGCATCCTGTTCGGGTGCGAACAAGACCGGCGCATATATCCTCGCGGCCGCGCTCATTACATCCGGGTCGGCTTGTATCTTTGAGATAATATTTTCTGCGTCTTCAATGACAAGGTCAATTGCGCGCTGCTGTCTCCATCCGGCGGCGTGTGCCTGAACGTGGCCTATCATCGGGCCTGTTATGGCCAGGCGGATGTTGTCGGCGTAGCCCCGCATCAGGCTGTCAGCCGCCAACAGTGCGAACTGTCCGACTGCAATTGCAAGCATCGCTAATGCGGTCCGCCGAGTGTTGCGTCCGAGGTTTCGCCAGGCTATTTGTATGGTAGCTGCCTGCATCGGTTTGTTTTACCTTTTCTGTTCCAGGCTCGAGAGGCTGAACGTGCTTTCAGGTACATCAACGTCAAAACTGATTTTCTCGTAGACCAGCTCGGTTTTATGGCCCTGTTTGTCTTCGGGGATAATTTCCATCCTGGCGGGCAGCTGCCTGCCGTCAAACTCGCGCACGTCGCTCCATCGCATTGTCCGCGATAATCTGTCTTTCCTGTCGTAGTATCTGGCAACAAGTGGAATCCTGCCGTTCTGTGATACGAACAATTCCCACCGTTTCCACAGCCCGACGACGTCGGGTTTGGCCTCGAAGTTGATGAGCCATCCTTCGGGATTGTTCGACCAACCTATAAGTTTGTATGTATAATCCACGGTATAGGAGGCTTCGCGCACGAGGTCATCATTTGTGAAGTCGCTGCCCATCCACGAGGTCAACATCATCGAAGGGGGAATCCGTATGGTGCGTTTGATTCTCGGCAGATAGTTCCACAGGTTCTTTTCGACCTTCAGCGTGGCTGTCCCTTTTTCTCTTGCCGGTGACTCGATGACTATCAGGGCTTTTTCCTTACCACTAGTCCAGACCTTCATTGACATCTCCCTGGTTTGTCTGGGCTTGGTGACAATCAAGGTCATCTGTGATATACTGCTCCTGGAGCGATACATATCCTCGATGTAGTCGATAACCGCATCGAGGTCGAGCTTTCCGTCCCTGATAAAGCCTTTGTCGAGCTTGCTCAGCAAGTTATTGACATCTGTTATGGGCAGGGCGCCGGCATTGTTTGTATCAGTAGGCGCCCTGAGTACAGCCGTTGCCATACAAAGAATTATGACCAAGGTGTTTAGAATTCTAATTTTCATTTTTGTCCTCCATCTACATGTCTTCTTGTCGCCACCGCTTGGCCAACAACACTGTACATTCATTCTGAACCAGTGTTCACCAAGACGTCAACAATGAAATAAAAGTATCCTACCTGACGGAACAAAAATGCACCACCTGCTCCATATATACAAGAACCGACCCCGGTTGTAAAGTTCCAGTTTTACTTTGCGATTTTTTTGACGCTTTTTCCGACAACAAGAACTTTATCAATTACAGGAATCTTTTCAGTTGTGTGCAGTTCTTTTATATGCAGGAATAACGGTATCCACCTTTGGCACTTTGGCAGGTCTGTTTGATACTAAGTGTTCAGTAACTTTCTCTGTTGTAAGTTTCTTATTTTCGACAAACATAGGCGTATTTTGGCTGCTGTTGCCATTTACTGTCTTGAAGGATTTCGATAATACGCCCGACAGGATTCGAACCTGTGACCTTCGGTTTAGGAAACCGACGCTCTATCCTACTGAGCTACGGGCGCCATAATTTCTTAGGTGATGATAGAATAAGAACTTGCTACGTATACTGTCAATCGTTTTGGTATAATAAATCGGTGAAAACAACAAAAAGTGTAATTTTGGTGTCAGTCGCCAGACGAAAATGCTGTTCAAAACTTGTTTACAAGAACCATTTCATCAGATTGTACAGCTGTATAGTATTTTCTAGTTGTTGAGATGTCCGAATGCTCTGCGAATTGCTGTACAATTTGGGCGGGTAATTTCAACGCCCAGTTTGTTATGCAGGGACGTCGAAGGTCTTGTGGCGTACATTTGACAACTTCAATCCTTTTGGAATCGCCTATGCAGATTATTTAGATAATTCTATTATAATTAAGCAAACCTCGAAAGAAATATTCGAGTTTCTTTTTCGAACCTTTTAATCATTTATAGCAACAAGACTGAAAACCTTGGTACTTTGGTGTTAGTTTAAGTGCAGGAGTAACAGGACTATTTAGAGAATACTGGAACTGAATAGTAAAAATATTATTACTTCAGCTTAACCTTAATTCCATTTTTACGATATTCAGCTACAAGCTTTTTAAACTCCTGTAGCAGGACATCCATCTCCTGGGTATTTTCAAGTAGATTTTCGTACAACCGCGCATCATTTATGAATTCGGCAGCAGTGCCCTGGCCGTTGTTTATCTTTTCTAAAATCAGCCGCAATTCCGCCGCTGTTTTACTTACTTCCTCGCTTGTATTAACACCAGCAGCAAGGAATTTTTGAAGTTCGTCCAGCGTATGTATAGCTTTTTCTGACAGGCGGGAAAGATTAGCCAGGGTTGTTTTAATATTTTCTTTATTTGCCGTGTCACCAAAAATTTCATTGGCGTTATTTATAAAATCGCTAAGGCTGTTAACCATTTGTTCCAGTTTTTTCTGGCTCTCTTCCGGGAAAAACTCACTGGTCATGCCTGTCGAGCCCTGCAGCAGCATTTTGTCGACAAGGAATTTTGTTTCCGGCCGGTTTGGGTCAAGTTGTGTAAGAGGCAGGCTAGGGTCAATTGAAAGTTCGATATAACTACTACCCAACCCGCGTGTCATCAATTTCACTTCAACGTTGGAGGGTATATTGATATATTTTTTATTAATACTAAGAATAACCATCGTTTGATGATATTCTAAGCCGGTATTCAAATCCTTACGTATCTGCGGAGGCATAACTTTTGTTACGCTGCCGATTGGGTAGCCGCAAAAGTTAACGGGAGTGTCCTTCAGCACTCCCGGCGCCGTTGGGAACTGAACGAACACTTGAAACGAACGGAGTTTGCTGATAGCTGTGGGAAAATCGTTGAACATGAATATAAGCCATATAATCGCGCAAATAGCTGCTACCACAAAAACGCCTACGATAACATTGCGTTTTTTCTGTGCGGTTTCAAAATCACTCACTTTTTGCTCCCTTTCAAATCGGTTCGGCCTTCCAGAAACAATTCTCTTATGGCACGCAGAGGATAGCCGCTGTCGTTGAGTTTTCTTATCAGTTTAATTCGCTCTATTGTTTTTTCATCAAACAGCCGTCTGCCGGTCGGCGTAATCTCTGAAGGCTCAAGCAAACCGACCATCAGGTAATATTGCAGAGATTGTCTGGAAATGCCAGCTTTTTTTGCAGCGGCCCCGACTGATGTTAATTTGCTTTTCTGACTCAAAGCTTATCCTCATACAAAATTTTACACTTTTAATACCTCTGCTCCGGCGAAAACGACAGATTATCCAACTTTCCCGACTGCGGCCGCTGCCAGAGCGAGAAAAGAAGCTTTTATCTGCTCAAATTCCACTTGTCTCATAACCTCTTTTGAGTTTATCGGTTTATTTAGTTTTTTCGACAATTGTGGGGAAATCATTAACAAATAATCAAAACTGGGCGGTATATTGTCTTGATTTTGTCGAAAGACCTCTCTCAGCAGCCGTTTTAATCGGTTACGCTGGACGGCACCGCCGCAGGATTTGCCGACAGAAACGCCCAACCGGGGGTAACCACAATCATTTTCTGCTACATATAACACGAGTAATCCATTGGCAACCCGCACATTGCGAGCCAATACAGCTTCAATTTGGTTATTACTGACAAGTCTTTTTTTCTTCGAAAAGAAAAACCGCTTCAATGTTCCACCATAAATTGTCAATTGCAAATTGTCAACTGCTATCCGCTAATCGGCTGCCAGAACCATTTCGTCCGCCATTTGACGTCTGTGCAGAACTTCAGCACTTATTTTGCGAATCGCTTTCCGGTAGTCCAGAACACCGACGAGGGTATCATTGCCGCTGCCGGTCACGACCGGCATATTTTCCAAATTATAGAGTTTCATCTGCTCTATAGCTTCTTCAAGCGGCCTATCTGGTGTTGTCTTGTCATGTACCGGCTCAGCGACATCACAGGCCAGCAGCCATCCGGCAACATTTCTGTTAGCGAACATCTCCTTGACATCGGGGATTGTAATTATCCCTGTGAGTCTGGATTGGCCGTCGATAACGGGATAATATACACTTTCAGTTGAGCTGAATACTTCAAGGATTTGCTGCAATGGCAAATCCTGCACAATACGTGCCGGCTCGGTATCCATAACGTCGGCAACTTTATACATCTTTATCAGGTCTTCTTCAGTAACATTCATTCCTACTTCTCCGGCTTTTTCAACACCTACCTTGACTAACATAGGCCCAAGTATCTCCATCAAAAATGTTGCGGTCATAACTACCATAATAATAGTATGACCAAGGTCCGAAGTAAATTGCCGGCTGGCCAGTATAGCAAGGCCAATGGCCACACCAGCCTGAGGTAGCAGACAAAGACCAAGGTATCTACGAACCGTAGACGGAGCGGATGAAAATCTGGCGCCGAACCATGAACCAGTCATCTTGCCTGCCGCTCTAAAGAGCGTATATACTGCTATCATAATAACCATCCAGAAGCTTAATCTGCCAAACTCCATATGTGCCCCGGCCAGTACAAAAAAAGAAATGTAAATAGGTGGAGAAAATTTCTCGACAAGTCTGAACATACCGTGACTTTGGCGCGGCATCAAATTAGCAATTGTTATACCCAGCACCATAGCAGGCAAAATCGGGTCAATTCCCGGTATCATTGAAACGCCGACAACGAGTAAAAGTGACGCCAGAGCAAATTCTAGGATTTTATCCTCGGCTTTTACAAACTTTAATAAAAAGTATAGTAATACTCCGGCCAAACCCCCCAGCCCTATTGCCCCGATAATTTCGCCCAGCAATATAAGAGTAGTGCTCAAAACAGAGCCATGGCCTGTGCCCATAAGTGCCTTCGCTGCTGTTGCAGCTCCCCGATAAAGTAGAAGCGCCAGAGCATCATCGAGAGCCACAATGGCCAGCACAGTTGCTGTTAAAGGTCCTCTTGTTTTATATTCCCATAACACATTTGCCGTCGCCGCAGGTGCAGTGGCCGAGGCAATAGCGCCGAGTATAAGCCCCATCGCAATCGAAGCAGGCAGATTACCTGTAACGAACCACATTACTATCGGAATACTAACTGCTACCAGTAAAAAAGCCCCTATGCCTTGGGAGAAGAGAATGGTAAAAAATTGTTTCCCGTACTTTTTAAAGACATCGCCCCGAAGCTCGCTGCCGATCATGAATCCTATGATACCCAATGCAAACATTGTAAAGGGTCTAAGTTTGTCAATTTTTTCAGGGGTTATCACTTTAAGAACATCACCCAGAATTATCCCGACTATAATACAGCCAACTACCTGCGGAATATGGAGCTTCTGAAAAAGACGTGCGCCGAAAGCACCACCCAAAATAACCAGCCCGAACAGCAAGGCCAAATTCAAATAGCCAAAAGGCTCGATTCCCGTATTAGCAAGCGGATAAATCATAGTAGCCCTAACTTCAAAATTTCAAACCAATTACACTTAGCCGCTTGCTATATTATCGGCTTTTTGCTGCCGTGACAATACCTCTGCGGAAAGCTGCCTGTGAACCGCACGGCAGTTCAAAACACCGGCAAATCCGTCATCTTCGCTCGAAGTTGTAACAGGGATATGTTCTATATCGAGCCGCCTTGATTTCTCAAACGCCTCTGACAACGCTGTCTCTGGCGTCACCTTGATAATAACAGGTTCCATAATATCCATCGCCACCAGCCAATCGTTTAGTTCCTGTGTTGCAAAAGTCCTTCTGATACCATCCAGTGTCACAGTCCCGATAAGCTTGTTATGACTATCGACAACCGGATAGTATAACTCATCAGTATTGCTCACCATTCTGATAACTTCACTTAAAGATGTTCCCGCTGAAATAATCGGCACCTTTGTATCCATAACATCGGCGACTTTATGAATTTCAATCAGGTCATCTTCTGTAACATTAAGGCCTACCTCTCTGGCCTTCTTAACGCCGAGCTTTACAAATAAAGGGCCTATAAGCTGTAGTATCAGGACCCCTATTATTATAACCGACACCATCGTGTCTCTAATTTGGCCTTCAAATCGGCTGCTTGCCATAATTAATAACGCAATGGCGATAGTGCCCTGCTGATACAAACAAAATCCCAGATATTTTCTGATTGTGGGGACAGCTTTAGAGTAAACAGAACCCCAGAACGACCCCGCTGTTTTCCCAACGGTGGTTCCAATAATATAAACAGCGGCTAATAACCATATTTGACCGGCCAAACTAATCCTCAGTCTGGCGCCTATTAAAACGAAAAACAAAACGTAAATAGGGGGGGAAAATTTGCGAACAAGTTCGAAACTTTTGAGGCTTCGTCTGGGCAAAAAGTTTATCAAAGCGGCTCCACACGCCATAGACGACAGAATCACATCTAACTTCCAGCTTATCGCTAAACCGATAGTCAACACTATAGTGCTAAGTGTAAAAATTAGGGTTTTTTCATCGTCGCCAATCCACCCTACAATCCATCTTAATATCAGCCCTGCCGCCGCACCAAGTCCCAAAGAACCTATCACTTCATAAAATGAATGAAAAATCATCGGCAGGACACCGACTTCTCTATGGCCGGTAAGAAAACTTGCTAAGCTCACACCGGTAATGTATAACACCAGTGCAAGCACGTCGTCCAGGGCGACAATGGCTGTCAGCATCATCGTAAGCGGCCCACGAGTTTTATACTCCCACAATACATTCACCGTTGAAGCGGGGTCTGTTGCCGAACAGATAGCTCCGAATATCACCCCGGCCGCCAATGCCGTTTGCCAGTCGTAGAAGTAATTAAGGGCAAGAAAACTAATAACTACTACCAACAAAAAAGCTACGCCTCCCTCGAACAGCAAAATTGTGAAAACCTGTTTGCCGAATTTCAGGAAGATGTCACGTTTAAGCTCGCCGCCGATTAAAAAACCAATAATTCCCAATGCTAACAAATTAAACAGCTCGAGGGTTTGAACCGTTTGTGGAGAAATAATCTTTAATATCGGCCCCAGAATTATTCCGATAGTAACGTAGCCTACTATCTGTGGAACGTGAATTCTCTGAAATATCTTTGCCCCGACCGTACCGAAAAAAACCGCAATACCTATCAGTAAAATAACATTGAGACTTTCGACCTGGGCCAAAAAGTTTTCTAACAAATTAGTCATTGTTGTTCTTTACGAAAAGTATCAAAAAACCCAAAATATTGCTTGGCAGAAGAAAAACAAATAAATTTAAATCAGGTAAATACAGCCGCTGCACTAAAAAGGACTTATGCTAATCTTTAAATTCGTTTTGTCAAACGATTTCCGCTTGCCTTCAAAGACCGAAAATTTGTCAATTTAGTCTTTATGCAACAGTACAATTAAAGTATAGTAATCTAAGATTCTAAGAGGACTTGTTTGCCGGCAATTGCGGGAGAAGCACAAATGCTTGATAAAAATGAACGGATTATTATCATTCTGGCACTTTCTGTCTCTGTAATTATGCTCGTTGCAGTAGTAATTTGGAGGGTGGCATTCTTTACACCCACCCCACAGTTTCAGGCAGAACATTTCCATCAAGAGCATCCGCTGTCCGAACCACTCGCTGAAAACACCGCTGAATTGGCAAAAACAGATGATACAGAACTCATCGCTGATTACAAATCGAGTTTAAACGATATCATTAGGGCGGCAAGGACCTGGCGGCCGGCTTACACCTCTTGGTTCGGCCAAAAGGCGCCGGACTTCACCCTGACCGATATCAATGGCAAACAGCACAAATTAAGCGATTACAGGGGCAAGGCCGTTTTAATTACCTTCTGGGCAACCTGGTGTGGCCCCTGCAAAGTAGAGGTTCCACATCTGATTGCCTTACGAAACCTCATCGGTGAGGACAAGCTGGTAATGCTGGCCATATCCTATATAACCGCATTCCCGCCGGAAACGACCGAAAAAGTCAAAGACTTTGTGGAACAAAGCAAAATTAACTATACAGTTTTTTCCGTTGATATGGATAGTATGCCGGCCCCTTACAACCAGATAATGGCTATCCCCTGCAGCTTTTTTATCGACCCCGAAGGCAAAATAAAACTGGCCACCGAAGGCCTGCTCTCATTGGGCGAAACCAAAGCCATACTGCAGGCTGAATAGTAGTAAAATAGTAGGACTTGCGCCAAAAAAACCTTAAATTTCTTCTGGACAACGCCGAATAAGGTAGTTAGAATAAGCGATTCAGCAAGTTAAGTTTCGTTAAATAAAGGTAGTAACCTATGGCGCATAAAAAAGGACAAGGCTCTTCAAGAAACGGCAGAGACAGCAACGCCCAGTATAGAGGTGTAAAGCTGTTCGGCGGTGAGGTTGTAAAGGCCGGCTCAATCCTCGTTCGGCAGTGCGGCACGAAATTTTTCCCGGGCTTAAACGTGGATATGGGCAGGGACTACACACTATTCGCTACGGCGGAAGGGCGAGTGCGCTTCCAGGGCCGAAAAGTCCACGTCGTCTGACAATCGGAAAAAGCATTTAGACAAATAAAAGGATGGTTGCACATCATCCTTTTTTTTATATAAAAGACGCAATACGATATACACAATACGCAATACGAACATTATGTTTATCGACAAGGCAAAAATCCAGGTAAAGGCCGGCGACGGCGGAAATGGCTGTGTCAGTTTCCGAAGGGAAAAATACGTTCCTAAAGGCGGCCCTGACGGCGGCGACGGTGGAAGAGGCGGAAGCGTCTATTTCCAGGCGGTGGAAAACCTCGATACCTTGATAGACTTCGCCGGCAAACATCACTGGCGTGCTCAGAACGGCCGGCCCGGCTCAGGAAACAACAGGCACGGAGCAAATGGACAGGACCTGCTGATACCTGTACCGCCGGGCACACTCATTTACGATATTGACCTGGACCTGCTGCTGAAAGACCTCAACAAGGTCGCAATGTCGGTGTGCATCTGTCGCGGCGGAAGAGGTGGAAAAGGTAATAAGGCCTTCGCCACGTCCACGAATCAAACCCCGGGATACGCAGAACCCGGCAAAGAAGGACAGCAAAGAAATATTCAGCTCGAATTAAAGCTCATCGCCGATGTTGGTCTGGTCGGCATGCCGAACGCCGGCAAAAGTACTTTGATTTCCCGCTGTTCAGCCGCAAGACCGAAAATCGCTGATTATCCATTCACTACGCTTGAGCCGGTGCTTGGTATCGTCGAGCTAAGCGATATTCGCCGACTTGTTTTAGCTGACATCCCAGGCCTGATTGAAGGTTCTCACGAAGGAGCTGGTTTGGGCATTGAATTCTTAAAACATATTGAAAGAACTCGAATTATTGTCCACATCCTTGATATAATGCCGACGGACGGCTCCGCACCGGCAGAGAATTATAAGGCCATTCGCAAAGAGCTGAAGCTGTACAGCAAGACCTTGGCTGAAAAACAGGAGCTTATCGTCGCCAATAAGATAGACCTCGACCCGGACGGCAGGATAGTAAAAGAGCTTAAAAAAAAGATAAGAAAAAAAATATATCTCGTCTCAGCCGTTACCGGTGCCGGAGTAAAAGAATTAACAGAAACTTTGTGGCAAAAGGTTAAGGAAACAAAAGCAAGCGAATAAACAGCAGTCGGAAAAGAAAGTAATTAAAATGAACTCACTAAAAAACTATTTTCTTATGCCTTTGATTTTGTTTCTCGGTATCGCTGGAAACACACCTGCAGCTTCAGAGTCAGAACATGAAAGTAGTTTGTTACGTGTCTACGAAGTTAACAAGAAAGTTTGTGATTTCCCTGACAGGGAAGATTTTTCCAGCCCGGAGGCGGCATATGTGACCATAAACCGGCTTATTGCAAGCGGCGACCTGGAGTTTTGGCAGCGAGTAAGCGTGAAAAATCCGGCCCAGCGAATGCCGGTTAAAAAAGGTAAGCACAAGCTCTCGAAGACGGCTGTTTACGAGCAGCTGAACGCAAATATCCTTGAGGTGCGAGTATTTGATGGAAAATTTGCATATGTTCTTGCCAAGCTGCCATATGATTGGAAGACAGTTATTGATTGTCGCTCCTTTGAGCTCGAAGGTGGCTATTGGCTAAACGCTGGTAACGACGTGTTTAGCAGCATGGAGAAAGCACGACGCAAATTTGACATTATGTGTGGATACCGTGTCAAAAAACCTGCAAGGCAAAAATTTGAGGACCCTAGGGAGCATTTAAGGCCGTATGTGGAATTCCTCAAGATAAATGGCAAAGACCCAAAGGAATTTGTACTTGAGGTTTTGAGGGAATATAAAGTTGTCATCATAGGAGAGACCCACCACCGCCCTCGGTATTGGGCTTTCAATTCATCGTTGGTTGCAGACCCAGACTTTGCCAAAAATGTGGGAACGATATATATGGAACTGCCATCCAACAACCAGGCGTTGATTGATAAATTTATGGCAGGGGAAAAATGCGACACGATGCTGGTAATCAAGATGCTGCGGAATATGTTGTGGATGGGCTGGCCCGACCAGCCGATGCTGGATTTCTTCGTTACTGTCTGGAAAGCAAACCAGAATTTAGAGCCGGAAAAGCAATTGAAGATTGTGCTGGTCGATACGCAAAGGCCATGGGAAAAAATAAAAAGCCGTGATGACTGGCGGCAATACGATGTCGACCGGGACAAATATATGGCGGATAACATTGTACGTGATATTCAGGAGCATCCGAATGAGAAACGCAACCGGCTGTTCATTGTGGGAGTGGGGCATACGGGGCTCAATTTGAAATTCTATGGGGGACATCCTCTGAAGACGTCAGGATGGTATTTGCGCGAAGTGTTGGGGGCAAATAATGTATTCGCAGTCTTTCAACATCGTTGCGTAATGACGAATATGGGCAGGGTGGACGGCCGATTATGCCTGGGCCTCTTCGATTCAGCGTTTGAGGCAATCGACAATAATCCAATAGCATTTACCCTCGAAAAAGGACCTTTTGGAAAGCAGCCGTTTGATGCTCTTCCAGACAGACCTGTATGGTGTAGCTACCGGGATGGGTTTAACGCATACCTGTATTTGGGGCCGCTGGAGACTGAAATCTTTTCGCCTTTGATAGCCGGTTTCTATACAGATGAGTTTGTCAAAGAGCTTGAGCGCCGTCACAATCTGATGTTCGCAAAAGGCTGGGCCGAAACTTACGGAATAAAACAATCAAATGCCAAGAACTTCATTAACTGGATGAGTGGAAGCGGAGGTAGTTGGGGAAGGCCCAGGAAATGGAGGAATCAGTTAGGCTCCATCGATGCTTGGAAATACGGAGATAATTGGGAAGACGAAATCCGAGAAGCGAAGCATAAGTTTGCGTTTGAACACCCTGAGGTAATTAAAACTGCCGCAAAACAATTGTTTGATGCTATTCGAAACGCTGATTATGAGCGCCATTATGATGGCAGTGATTGGCCGCATTTTCTGCCCGAAGGCATCGACTACCAAGTGCACCACCATTTTGACAGTTGGGTACGATGGGTTTGTAAAACGTTCAAAGACAATCCTATCAATTCTGTTGAACTTGGTGAAGTTTCTAAAGGCCGGGATGGTCTGCCCACAGTCTCTTACAAGGTGAGCCTGGCAGACGGCCGAGGTTTGAAAGGTGTTTTACCTTTCAGGTATATGCCTCGGCAGCAATTTTGGATGGGCGTCGAGGGCATTGACTGGCATCTGCAGTATCCACAAGAAATAACGAAAAAGCGGGAGGCCAAGCCAGAACCGATAGAAACACAAACTGAACCCCCCTCGGTGAGCGTAATTGAAACTCCCGAAGCCAGTTTGGTCGATCGAAGCAGTCCGGAAGCAACGGTAAGAAGCTGGACCAAAGCGGTAGCGACAGGCAACGTACAAGACGCTTTAGCCTGTATGCTGTCTGGCGGTGCAGACTATGAGAAAGTCAAAGAAATCCTGAATGCCAAATCCTCATCTCCAGTGTTTTTAATGAGGAAGATGTGGGAATCTATCGATATTGACAAACCGGTGCGAATCCTTGGCAAAACATTGATTGAGGATGAAGCAAAAATTGGATGGGAATTTTATTTTAAAGAGGAATTTACAATAGAGGGACGTACGTTCAAACCCGGCGATAGTTTTGAATTTGACGCGACCTTGGAAAAACATGGTGATTACTGGCTAATTGATAACATTTAGAAAGAACTGCACCAATTGGTATTGGAAAAGATTAAAGAGATAAAAAAGAAGACAGCCACAGGTCAACAGATATAATAGCTGGTGAATCGAGACACCGGCTGCGAAGCACGAGCGACGAGTTATGAATATAATCGCAATAGACATCGGCAATACGAATATCACAATCGGATTTTACCTCAAAGACGAGGAGCAGTTTATTAAATCCATTCCAGGCCGATCACACAAAGAGCTTACAAGCACTCTCACCTCGGCCTGGAAAAAAGTCCCAACCGTCGAAAGCTCCAGAGAAAAAAAACGCGACGGCGTAATCATTGTCAGCAGTGTAAAGCCCGCCTGGACAAAACTCATCGGGCAAATAGTCAAAGATACTCTCGGCGAAAAAATACTTCTCATAGGTAAAGATATTCCCTTGCCGATGACCCTTTGGGTGGATGAGCCGGATAAGGTCGGCACCGACAGGGTTGTCTCAGCCGCAGCGGCTTACGATGTGGTCGAGGATGCAGTAGCTGTCGCCGACTTCGGCACTGCCGTAACAATCGACCTTGTTGATGAAAAAGGTATTTTCCTCGGTGGCGTTATCTTCCCGGGCCTTGAAATCAGCGCACAGGCCTTAAAAGGAAATACCGCCCAACTGCCGAAAATAAAAGTCGCCCGGCCAAATGCGCCTTTCGGCAAAAATACAACTGAGGCCGTAAATTGCGGATTGTATTACTCTGCTGTCGCGACGCTGCAGGAAGTAATCAGGCGTTACGCTGAGAAAGTTGGGAAATGGCCGCACACAATAATTACCGGCTCCGCCGCCAAAACCATAAAGGACGATTGTGAGTTCATCGATTCCTACGTCCCGAACCTCGTTGTAAAAGGCATCGTTCTCGCATACCGTAAATATACAAAAGAAAAGGAGTAAAATCGCCTGACTTATGAGCGCATTCGCTGCAGTAACAACAGGCAAAGCCGCCGCCGCAATAGCTGTCGTCCAGGTCTTCGGCGATTCAGCCGAAACCATAATAAAAAAGATATTCAGCCCCGCAGGGAAAACTCCGGCAATCTTTGAGCCTGGCAAAATTCTGCTTGGTATAATCAGCGACGGCTCCGAGACCATCGACCAGGTTATTATTGGCTGCGAAGCGCCCGGCCAATTAGCCATAAACTGCCACGGCAATCCCCTCATCGTTGCGGATATAATGCAGCTGCTGCAAAAAAATAGTGCCGTGCTGCTGACCGCAGATGAGCTCCTGGCCGAAATTTTCTCTGCCGAAAAACCCTCCAGCTCAATCGCACTCGAAGCTAAGCTGACCCTCCTGCAGGCCGAAACCGTTCAGGCAGCCAAAATAATTGTTAATCAGCTCGATTCGGGCCTGACCAAAACAATAAAGCAATGGTTGGATAATAAAACTCCGCTTGAGAAAATCAAAGCTGATACCGAGCAAATTCTCAAAGACACTCAAATCGCAAAGCTTATTATCTTCGGCTGCACGGTGGTATTGTTGGGCCCGCCGAACACCGGCAAAAGCACACTTCTAAATTTTCTCGTCGGCAGACAAAAAGCAATTGTAACCGACATCGCAGGCACAACCCGCGACTGGGTCAGCGCCCGGTGCCGAATCGGCCCTCTTTCCGTAGAGTTAATTGACACCGCAGGGCTTGCTGAAACTCTCGATGGTACTATTGAAAAAGCATCTCAGCAAAAAAGTATTGAAATGTTGGAAAAGGCAAGTCTGGTTCTACTCGTTTTGGATAGCAGCCAGACCGACAACCAGCTCGATGAACCAGTCCTTGAAAAAATCGCCGGAAAAAAAATTATCACGGCCTTAAACAAATCTGATTTACCTGAAAAGTTCGATATAGGCAAATTGCCCGAAAGCCTGTCAAACACAGTTAAAATAAGTGCAAAATTCGGCGATGGAATCGAAAATCTTCTCGAAAAAATCCAGATAGTCTGCGGCGTTACCGGCTTCGATTTAAAAACCGCCGTTTGTTTCACTGCCCGGCAGGAAAACCTCTTAAAACAGCTGGAGAAAGCCGATTCTGAACAACTCGCGGTTTCCGTCATAACAGAGTTGTTAAACGCCCCGCTTAGTGTATAATCTGCCTCTATGGCCGCAGAATCTGAAAAACTGACCCCCGCGATGAAGCAGTTTGTCCGCTTCAAGCAGAAATACCCGGACTGCATCCTCTTTTTTCGAATGGGCGATTTCTACGAGACCTTTTATGACGACGCCAAAGTCTGCTCGCGTGTCTGCGGCCTGGTCCTGACCAGCAGGAGCAAGGCAGACAATCCCATCCCGCTGGCCGGTGTCCCATACCACGCCGTGGAAGGGTATCTGAAAAAAATGCTGCAGGCCGGCTACAAAGTCGCCGTCTGCGAGCAGGTCGAAGACCCCAAACTCGCAAAAGGCGTTGTCAAACGTGACATCGTGCGAATTGTAACACCCGGCACGCTCACCGACGATACCCTTTTGGACGCACGGGAGGATAATTTCCTCTGTGCGGTCAATCTCGGAACGAATTCAAATGTTGCAATTAGCTGGGTCGATATTTCCACTGGCCATTTTTTTGCTCAGGATATACCTGAAAAAAGTTTGCTCGATGAGCTGTTACGGCTCTGCCCCGCTGAGTGTCTGCTGCCCGACCGCCGGGGCGAGCTGTTTGAAGCCGAGACAAGGAAACTGGCCGCAGATATCTCTCGTTTGACCGGTGCCATAGTAACCGAGCGTCCTGCCTGGTATTTCGACCCCTATCAGGCGGGCAAACGGCTCTTAAAACACTTCGGCACTGCCACCCTCGAAGGTTTCGGCATCAGAGATAGTGACAGCTCTCTGATTCCTCCAGCCGGTGCCGTCATCGAATATCTGAACGAAACGCAAAAGACCGCCCTCAGCCACATCCAGAACCTGAAAAAAATCAATCGCAGAAGTTTCCTGCAAATCGACCAGACTTCTCTTGCAAGCCTCGAAATCCTGCGAACCATTCGCACCGAAAGCAAAGCAGGCTCGCTGCTGTACTGCCTCGATGAGACACTCACGCCGATGGGCGGCAGAATGTTCCGAAGCTGGCTGTGTATGCCGCTCTGCGACTTCGGCGCAATCGAGCTTCGCCAGGACACCGTTGAGGAGATGACGGATTCCGACACCAAATTAGCCGACATTCGCAAGCTGCTTGCCGACATCGCCGATACCGAGCGAATCGCCGCTCGCATCAGCACTAACCGCGCAACGCCGCGGGATTTCGTCGCCCTTGAGGCCACGTTAAGACTGGTTCCATTACTGCGGCAGTTTCTGGAACAATTCACCGCCGACCTTGCTTTGCAGTTAGCCCAAAAATGCGACAGTATGGACGAATTAGCGGATTTTCTCGAATCAGCCGTTGAGCCGAACTGCCCTTCGCACCTTCGTGACGGCGGCGTGATAAAAAAAGGATTCGACCAGGAGCTTGACCGCCTGCGCTCAATCTCGAAAGACGGACAGAGCTGGCTGAGAGACTATCAAAAGCAGCAATCTCAGCGGACCGGCATCGCCAATCTGAAAGTCGGCTACAATAAGGTCTTCGGCTATTATATCGAGGTCACACACTCGGCTGCGGACAAAGTCCCCCACGACTATGTCCGGAAGCAGACAATCAAAAATGCGGAACGCTACATTACCGATGAGCTTAAAGAATACGAAACCCAGGCCCTGAGCGCCGACGAAAAGGCACTGGAGCTGGAGCTTAAGCTCTTCGAGCAAATCCGCGACAATGCCGCTCAGTACATAAGCAGAATGCAAAACCTTGCCGACACAATAGCTCAGTGCGATTGTCTATCAGCCCTTGCCTATACAGCCAGGCGTCGAAATTACATTCGGCCGAAAATAACCAGCAACCGTGAGTTGACTATAAGCGAAGGAAAACACCCTGTTCTTGCCGAAATGCTCGGTGCCGAGTTCGTGCCGAATGATATTGCCCTTGGTGGAAATACCGGCGACTTTTTAATCATCACAGGCCCGAATATGTCCGGCAAAAGCACATACATAAGGCAAACTGCCCTGCTGGTCATTATGGCGCAGGCTGGTTCTTTTATTCCCGCCAAGGACGCCCTGCTCGGATTAGTCGACAGAATCTTCACACGCGTCGGTGCTTCCGACGAGCTTATCCGAGGCCAATCTACATTTATGGTCGAAATGACCGAAACCGCAAACATTATCAACAACGCTACAGAAAAATCTCTTGTTATCCTCGACGAGGTAGGCCGCGGCACCAGCACCTACGACGGCCTTGCCCTTGCCTGGGCCGTTACCGAGCATATTGCAGGCAAAATAAAGTGCAGAACGCTTTTTGCCACCCACTACCACGAGTTGACCGAGCTGGCTGAATTGTTTACCAATGTCAAGAACTGCAATGTTGCCGTCCGTGAATGGGCTGATGAAGTTGTATTTTTGCATAAAATCCTGCCCGGCGGAACCGACAAATCTTACGGTATCCACGTTGCTAAATTGGCCGGCGTCCCGAAATCCATTCTCGAACGGTCGAAGGAAATCCTTGAAGAGCTGGAAAGCACCTTCGCAAAAGAAGCCGCCGGCTCGCATCTGGCCAAACACAAAACAAAAAAACCTCCGCAGGACATACTCTTTGTGCAAAAGCACAAGAGCGTTCTGAACAAACTGTCATCTACGGACGTGAATAACTTAACACCGATAGATGCTATTAACTTGCTCAATCAAATAAAAAACGAAATTGATAAAAAATAGAAAGGAGAGATAATGAAACGGGTACTCACCTCATCAACTGCCCTCTTATGCTTACTTCTGCTGCTGACTGCTTCCTGCTCACAGGTTGAAATCACCGGCAGAAAGCAGTTCAATCTCGTCCCCGATGTGCTTATGAATACTATGAGCTTCCAGTCTTACGGCGAATTTCTCTCACAGAACAAACTAAGCACCGATACCCGGCAGACGCAAATGGTCAAGAACGTCGGCGGCAGGATTCAAAGAGCCGTCGAACAATACTGCGCTGAAAACGGATTACACGACCGTCTTGACGGCTACGAATGGGAATTTAATCTTATCGAAGACCCGGCCGTCAACGCTTGGTGCATGTCCGGCGGCAAGGTAGTAATCTATACCGGCATACTCCCCGTTACACAAAACGAAGCCGGACTCGCCACTGTTATGGGCCACGAAATTGCGCACGCCTTCGCAAGGCACGGCGCCGAAAGAATGACACAGGGTCTTCTCGTGGAAATGGGAGGAATGGCCCTGTCCAAGGCCCTCGCCAGCAGGCCCGAGCAGACAAAGAACCTCTTTATGCGCTCCTACGGCGTTGGTACAAAGTATGGGATTCTGCTGCCATATAGCAGAGCTCACGAAAGTGAAGCCGACCATCTCGGCTTGATTTTTATGGCAATGGCTGGCTACAATCCGAATGAGGCACTCGGTTTCTGGCAGAGAATGTCCGCTTTGAAATCTGGCATTGCCCCGCCGGAGCTCCTCAGTACCCATCCCGCTGATTCGACGAGGATACAAAACATAAAAGAGTTAATTCCCGAAGCGATGACGTATTACCGCCAGCAGTGAGAATCGAAATAAAACGGATAAGAAGTGAAGCATAAGACAAAAGCCTCGACAAAGCAGAAGAAGTTATCTAACAGAGAGTTTCTCGAGCTTACAAAAAGCAAATCCGGCGTTATAGACGCTTGTATAATTTCCCCGTCGGAAGTTGTAACTGCTGCGTGGGTTCGGCTGAAGTGTCAGTTCGGATGCGACGGTTTCGGCCTGTGCCTGGTTTGTCCGCCGTTTACGCCGACACCGTAGCAGATGCGTGATGTTCTCGATTCTTATCGGTGTGCGGTATTGCTCCATTGCGAGCCGGATGCCGATGTAAAAGCGATAGTTGCCGTGCTGGAGCGGGAGATTTTCCTTTGTGGCTATTTTAAGGCCTTCGGCCTTGGCGCCGGGCCTTGTTATTTTTGCAGACGCTGTCCCGTGGAGGAAAAGCAGTGCCGTCATTCCGACCGTGCACGTACTTCGATGGAGGCCTGCGGTATCGATGTTTTCTCTACCGTTAAAAAGTTCGGTTTTCCCATCGAGGTCGTCCGAACTACCCGCCAATGCCCCAACTACTACGGCCTGGTATTGGTCGATTGATGTTTGGTGAACCTTAAATGTGGTCATAAAACCAAAGCCCCGGCCGATTCGTTGCTCGCGTCGTGTCGCTCGTAACTCAACGAAAAACCGTTAAACTGGTATTAATCCGCTACAATCTTTTCCATGTGTGCAATAAGAGATGGTAGGTCCTGTGTGATTGTTTCCCAAACCACATCGAGATTGACATCAAAATATCCGTGAATGAGTCGGTCCCGCATCCCAACCATACTCCTCCACGGCAAATCTGGATGGGAATCGCGAAATTCCTGCGAAATGCCACTCGCCGCTTCTCCGATTATCTCAAGCAGTCGAACTAAAGAAAGGTTCAGCTTGCGGTCGCTGTCGAGGTCTGTACGACTACGCCCCTTCGTGTAAGCAACTGCTTCACGCCCGGCGTCAAGAATGTGTCGAATTCGAACATTGTCATCCTCGAACATATTGCACCTCCGCTGAGGCGACCACCTTGTCACGGAAATATCTGCTCAAATCTTCCGGCGTACGCATATCCACCTGGTGCCCATCTAATAAGCAGGATAGCTCTTCTTCCATTTCGAACAGCTTGAAAAAGCCGGGGATATGGCCCGTGATAAAGTCAACCAGCACATCCACATCGCTGCCCGGCCCAAAGTCATCACGAAGCGCTGAACCAAAAATGGCTAATCGGCGAATATAGTGACGCTCGCAAAACTCCCGGATTTTATCTTTTGCTATCACTATACTCTTATTCATAAACATTTTCCAACAAACCTTGAAGTTTCAAATTTTATCATAACTAAAACCCTCCCGTTTCGTCAAACCAAATTTATCCGCTGAATATCTTGAATACCTTCAGGCGAAGCAGATAGTAATCGTATGAGAACGCCGGACCCCGTCAAACTTATCCTGTGCCGTCAACACTAAAAGACTCGAGAAACTCCGCCCCCTTCTCCTCGATAATATCAGCCGATGGGCTTACTACCATTACCTGGTAAAGCCGGTTATCGATTAAAATCATCCTTGCTTTGATAATCAAATCCTGAGGTGCCTTGATTTTTATTTCCCTTCCTATATAGCCGTGAAATTCCAGCTTCGTTTCTTCTATCAGCTCGCCCTGGATATTTCTAATAGCGCCGTCTCTCGCTCCATCAAGTATCTTTTGGAGATTGGGTTTATCTATTACTTCTTGTGGATAATCGCAATATCCGACAATAAAGCCTGTCTCCTCGGCCCCGCCCTGGTACATTACTAATTCAACTTTTCCTGCAGGTGTATCCATTGACTGCATAATTTTTGTCGGCTTTCCCGGAAATAGCGCTGAAAAACGTCCTTCATCTGAATGGTAAGATTCGAATTCTTTCAGTTCATCGTCCCCGCCTATCAGATGTATCGCACCGTACACAACTGCGAATCCTATAACGAATCCGATGCTTTTCTTTAAAAGCCCCATATCCGAGTCTCCTTTTTTTCTCTTATAGCTTGCCCAATGTGTATTGACTGTTTTATATGTTCCTGCTTGTAGTTTATTCTCTCATCTGCGGTTTAGCTACAAACTATTTGAAACTGTAGCCTGCGTCAAGGTAACATTCACGGCTGTACTCTTCCGTGCAGTCTCTGAAACCTGCGGTTAGTCAAATTCGCCTCTAATTCTTATTAGTGTCGGAGCTTATCCGCCGTAGCTTTAGCGAATGCGGCTGTTTTTTCGTTCGAGCATCGAGTATCTATCTTTTGTCCTCTCTTACCTCAACGGCCAGTCATACGGACAATAATAAAGCCATTCATCGACAAACAGCTTCAAATCAAGTTCGTCGATCGTTTCATCCTCATACAGGTCGCCGGCCAGCCCAGGTCCGGTCTCGAGCCAAAGCTCTGCGAATCTTGCAAAATGGTAGAAATCAACTGTGCATAACGGCTCGCCCGGCCAAAAACCGCCTAACAGCTCATAGTTACCACCGCTCATCACACCTGCATCCGGCTGTCCTATCGTGCCGCTAACTATATATCGGCCGTCGCTGCTCGTACCGCCGCCGCCGTCTATTGTACTCCATCGAATCTCGTACCGACTCGGCTCATCCGGCACCTCATCGAATACGAACTCAAAAAGGTAGATATCCAGATTGTCGTTACGGTTGTCAGTGTACACCAAGCGATTGCCCGAGATGTCCTGCAGGTACTGGTCATTTGTATCGATTGTGACCCGCCTACTTTCATCTAAAGAGATGCTGTAAAGCCAGACATCAGAGTCGCCGCTCGCATAGCTCTCATAAGCCAAATGGTCTCCAGACACAGAAGGATTACGTTCATAGCCGCTATCCGAAGTTACAGCAACTGTTTCTCCATTGCTGATCCGATAGAAGAAAACGTCACCTATGCTTGTACGGTCAGAATCAAATGCAATTAAATCGCCATCGACATCAGGATTCTTGTCATTTGCAGCATCAAATGTTATCTGTGTAACAATATCCGTATCCAAATCCTTCATATATATATCCGCATTGCTATTGCGCCAGTCCTCCCAGACCACAATGGAACCACTGATACTGGGATTTCGCTGGTCTTCAAAATTGTCTATCAGGTGGATTTCTGTCATTGTGCTGACATCAATCATATAAATATCGTAGTCGCCGTTGCGGTCGTCCTCGAAGACAACCCAGTCGCCGCTGATGGCAGGACTGTACTGGTTGTTTGGTTCGTTTGTAAGGCGGTTGGGCTCACCAGTGTTGATATTGTATAGATATATGTCTGCATTGCCGGTGCCGAAATCGGTATAGACTACAAGGTCGCCTGAGATATCGCTGAAGAATTGGTCGCCGCCGCCTGAGGTTATTTGGGTCTCTACTGCGGCATCGATGTCGTAAAGGTAGATATCTGTATCAGGGCTGCGGCGGTCAGTGTAGACTGTGTATGCGCTGGAGATGGCAGGGTCGAACTGGTCGGCGAGGTCGGTGGTTAGCTGGGTCTCTGTACCTTCGAAGCGAACGGCAGCATTGGCGGGCAACCCGACCCACAACCACATCAATACAAGTGTTGTCACTGCTGCCCACCGCTCTATTACCGTCTCTATTTGATTTCGCATGGTAGTCTCCTTGTGTTTTTCGTTGTCTCCTATTGCTATCGAAATATCAACTATGCACTCTTTCGTAACAAGTCTATGGCGGTATCAATCCTCGTAATAATAGTTGTCGGTGGCCCTCCAACTGTAATTGGCGGCAACGGTGTCATCTCGACCGCCGCTGATACTTGAAGCAAAGCCGGTGGCGATAGGGATTTCGTTGTTATATCCTCCGCTGATACTGGAGTAACTGCCATGGGCCTTATTGCGGTATCCCCCACTGACGCTGGCCCAACCGCCGTCGGCTGTATTCTCCATGCCCCCGCTAACGCTGGCATAAATGAAGCTGGCAGTATTCAAATAGCCCCCGCTGATGCTGGCATGATGGTCTTGAGCGGCATTATCAGAACCACCGCTGACGCTGGCGTAGTCGCCGCTGGCGTTATTATTTTCACCCGCGCTGACACAGGACCAAATCCCTATCGCATGGTCTACAAGGTTCGGATCGCCGGCGATGTTTGATTTGCCGCCCAGAATCGCCGAATAGTCACCCACCGCCTTATTGCCGTAATCATGAAGAGGGGAAAGATCCTCACCGCCGCCACCGCCTACGAAGGAACAATAACCGCTGGCCTTATTGCTCTGACCTCCGGTAACGCTGGAATACTCACCACTGGCGTGATTGTTACGCCCTCCCGTGACGCTGGTGTAATAGGCGCTCGCTTCGTTATACCAGCCACCACTGACACTGGCCCAAAAGTCCGTAGCCTCGTTGTGATATCCCCCACTGACAGTGGCAAAGGTACCGTTGGCATCGTTTGATTGTCCTCCACTGACACAGGCATAATCGCCGGTAGCCTCATTGGCATTTCCGCCGCTAATGCTGGCGTCATGACCATAGGCTCTATTAGAGCCGCCCCCGCTGATGCTGGACCCGTAGCCGATGGCATCACCCCCTCCGCCCCCGCTAATACTGGCACACTCGCCGATAACTTCATTGTAAGAACCTCCGCTGGCGCTGGCAAAATCGCCACTGGCCCGGTTGTGGGATCCTCCACTCACACATGAGTCCGTGCCAATCCCATGGTCCAAACGGTTTGGATCACCCGCGATGTTCAACTGGCCGCCAAGGATTGCCGACATGGCCCCGAATGCATCGTTATAGCTGCCGCCGTTAACACTCGCACAATAGCCGCTGGCTTCATTATGCCTACCGCCGCTGACGGTCGAAAAACGTCCTGTTTCACGGTCGATGAGTTCCGGATCTCCGGCAAAGTTGTTATGGCCTCCTAAAATCGCTGTATAGTGTCCAAACGCTTTGTTTCCATACGTAACGTCTTCCCAACCGCCGCCAACCACAAATGAATAATCGCCACTGGCTTGATTACACCTGCCCCCGCTGACACCCGCATACTCTCCGCTCGCCTCATTACCAGAACCGCCGCTGACACTGGCATAGTCGCCACTGGCCGTATTAGACCGGCCGCCGCTGACGGCAGCGTAAACTCCCGAGACGGTATTATGGATGCCACCAACCAGACCGCCGTAAGAAGAGTAGTTGTGTTCCTTGCCGACCACTATATTATGTGAGCCACTTCTATCGTCACCCCCGCCCCGCAGCTCGTTATAGCCTACGATCAAATTGCCCAAGCCGTTGGTATTCTCGGTGCTGCCCGTCCCGTTGATAATGCAGACATTGACGCCGCTAAATACTATATCATCAGCGTCTTTGCTTACGTTTGCCAGCAGCGCTTCCAATTGAGCGATTCGAGCCTCCAATGCATCGATATGCGCCTTGCTATAATATTGGTCATCATGATTATGGGCGCTCGATGCAAATGCAGTAGAATCGGAACCATCCAGCAGGTCGGCATCCAAAGTGGAGCCTGAACCGTCATTGGCCAGGACTTCCGGCATAATCTCGTTGTCACGGGCAATGAGCCCATCAATATACCCTTCGGCAACTGTGCCGGAGGTGATATCCGAGCCGCTGTGGGTGTGGAAGTAGTACGCAAATTCTGCAGAATCAAAACCGTCAAAAGTATCTGCATTTTTTGAATGCATCGCATATGGTGTAGGCGTTACTTCCTGCAATGGGCTAAGAACAGTATATTGGCATGGGTCATTCTGGTCGCCCGGCCGAACACCGATCTCCAACAGCCGTTCCTTACCATCGAAGACAGGGATTGCTGGAAGACCCTCTCCGAAATCAATCTCCACAGTAAAATAGCCGTCGATAACATCAACCTCATCTATAGTAACAGTATCGCCCACCTGGATTAGTGGTACAGCCGGTAGTTCCATGTAGAGCTTGAACTGGAAGTCATAGAGGCCGTTCGCGACGTGGTTGGAGTCATAGAGATGCCCCTGATACGTAAACGCCGTTCCCATTGGCGCTGCCTGGCTAACCTCAGGCCAGGTGAAAATTATAGCCAATGCCAGAACCAGAATTGTTAATATTTTTGCAATTTTCATCGTTTTTCTCCTTCTAAAAGGATTTTTATTTTCATGGTGTGCTGCGCATACCGATACCTGCTCGTAAATATTTCCGTAATAAAGCTGATAAAACCGCATCCTGCCTCCTGTTTCCAGTGCTTCATAAGCAGCGAAAGGTAGTAAAATTCTACACTTTAACACTCCACTGTCAAGAACGTTTTTGAAATGACTCTTGGCTAAGTCCCAGATTTGAAATTCCGCCCTCAGCAGTAAAAAAATCTGCCTGCCCTCGAATGTCGTAGTCGGGGGTGTCAATCTGGATAATCTGTGATTAAAAACTTCTCTGGCGAGATACACTTCACGCTTCACGAGATACGGAAAAAATTTTCCAATTTTTTCAAATATTTTTGAACGTTTTCATACAACTTTTGAATATTTCCATACAGTTTTTGTATGTTTCTATACATTTTTCGAACGTTTTCGAATTTTTTCCATCATATACCCGTATAATAGCGCCGTTACCCCCTTTGGATTAGTTTTACGAAGTGACATCCTCCCATTTTTCACAAGTTTACCTTGCCTGTATTGCCCAGTTTGCCTAAATTCAACAGCGTAAAAAACGGCACTTGTATTTCTTGATTTCTGTTTCTCGCTCATATAAACTCAAGCGGACAAAATGGTTAGGCCTCAGCAAAATTCTGTTGATATCGAAAAATGGCTCAAATTAATCAGGGCTGACAACGTCGGCCCGGTTACTTTTGCCAGGCTTATAAAGCATTTCGGCTCACCGGACCACGCTTTAGGCGCCTCGGTTAGCGAGTTGGCCGAGGTCGATGGAATCGGTTTCAAAACAGCTGAGCAGATTGCTTCATCGCGTAACAAATTCAACCCCACTGCCGAGCTGGATTTGGCCGACAAGCTCGGTGTATGGATAATCAACCTTGACGATGAGCGTTATCCGCCTGTGTTGAAGCAAATTTACGACCCCCCGCCGGTTCTTTACATAAAGGGCGATTTAACCGCCGCTGATGATTTAGCCGTTTCGATAGTTGGTTCCCGGCGATGCAGTCTGTACGGCCAGGAGCAATCTTCCCGGCTTGCTCACTTTTTAGGTTCAGCGGGTTTTACTATTTGTTCCGGAATGGCTCACGGCATAGATACCGCTGCGCACCAGGGTGCGCTGTCAGCCGGCGGACGCACAGTCGCTGTGCAGGGCTGCGGCCTGGCGAATATCTTCCCACCGGAGAACAAGAGGCTATTTGAGTTAATAAGCAATTGCGGCGCTTGTATAAGCGAATTGCCGTTGGGGTATGAGCCGTTATCCGAAAATTTTCCGCCTCGCAACAGAATCATAGCAGGGCTGTCGCTCGGGACAATTGTTATCGAGGCCGCTGCGAATTCCGGTGCACTGATTACTGCCGCGGCAGCACTGGAAAATAATCGTGAGGTAATGGCTGTGCCGGGGAAAATTGATTCGCCGTTAAGTAAAGGCTCTCATCGATTGATAAAACAGGGAGCAAAGCTGGTCGAATCGGTGGAGGATGTGATGGAGGCCCTCGGCTATATCGGCCGGCGTCTGCAAAGTCATGTAATTGCCGCAGCGGCAAAGGCTTCTGAAATGATTGAAAAACCTTTGTTCGATGTCAGCCGGTTGAATTTAAGTTGCGATGAAAAAACAATTTATGATTGTCTGAGCAAAGAGCCGCTGCATTTAGAGCAGATTATCGCAGGGACGAATTTGACTCCCGGCGGTATTAATGCCGGCTTGATATCGCTTCAGCTGAAGGGGCTGATAAAACAACTGCCGGGCAGTCTGTTCCTGAGACATTAGTTGAACTGTATATTTGGGGAAAGGTCATTATGCCGGATACATTTGCTATAACAATAATTTTTATCGTTCTGGTCACTGTCGTTGCCGCCTTTGTTCGAGGCAGGAGCAGGGATAAATGCCTGAGGGATTTTGGGCAGAACATGGTTACCCTCGAAGATACAAACGGCAAGATAATCTGGGGTAAATTGAGGGTAGAAAACACAGGGCTGGAATTTGTATATCCGAATAAATATAAAGATAAGCAAGGACACGATGAGACCAGCTATATCCTGTATAAATACGAGTATCCTAAAATTACAGCTTTGATTCGTTTTCATGACCAATTGAGCGAGCTCAATAGAATCAAAAGGGAGAAAGAACTGAAAAAGACCTATCATCCAGCGTTGCTGCGACGGCTAAAAAGGAAAATGCTGAATGTCTTCAGGACGGTGAGAGATTCGGTGATGGAGGTCTTGAATATATTAATCAGTCAGGTCAAGAAAGCCACACCGGCAGGGACGGTATTAAGCTCTCAGGAAAAATATGTCTCTCAAATGAAGCAGGAATTGGTGGGTTCGGTGGGGACTTCTTTCGAGCCTTTATTGGAAAGATATATCGGCCACAGGGTTGTGATTGAGCTGGTTAAGGGTGATAAGATATTCGAATATCCGGCAGTGTTGAAAGACTATACTGCGGAGTTTGTTGAAGTTATGGATGTTGATTATAGGGTAAAAGCGAATGAGCAGAGCAGGAAGGCGGATTTGGTTGTGCCGCGAAAATACGGTGTTGTTCGACATCTCGGAGAATAGGTCGAATTTTAGGTCAAAAATGGGGGTGCTGGTGTAAAATAGGGGTTCTGGGCAATTTGGGAAAGAGAAAAATGGGGGTAAATTTTTTCGTAAAATGCATCGAAAGGGGGCAACGGCGCTATTATACGGGTATATGATGGAAAATATTCGAAAACGTTCGAAAACTATATAGAAACGTTCGAAAAATGTATAGAAACATACAAAAAATGTATGGAAATATTCGAAAGTTGGGTAGAAACATTTGAAAAAATTGGAAAATTTCGGACGCCGAAAATAGCGTGCAGCGTTCAGCGGACAGCGGACAGGAAAGAAAAATTAACCGCGGATTAGCACGGATTTAACGGATAAGAACCATAATAATTCTGTCTTTCTTAGCAAAGTCGAAAGAGCGAAGAATCTCCAAAACATTTAGAGAGGAATCAGTTTATTGGTTTCATCATCAATAGTTTTTAGATTGTATCTAATCCTGGAGAATTGTGAGGTAGGTGTGTGGGGGTAGAACTATGCCATAGGAATGAGAATTTGGTACTATGGCATCACTGACAACAACCTCCTACTATAGCAACAGTAGGGAGCTAGGCTGCTCACCTAGCTCCCTCCCCAAATAAACACTAACTTTCTTCAGTTTCTGCCGGTGTTTCTTCAGACTCTTTCAGCGGTGTCTCCTGAGGCTCTTCGGATGGTGTCTGTTGAGGCTCTTCTGGAACTTGAGGTTTTTCTTCGCAGACCATATATTTGACTCCTTTCACAATTAAATAAAAAATAAAATAAATTTAACTTTCAAAATTGTCATCGCAGTATAAACGGTTTTTCGTCATACATTGTCTCCGTCAATTACTCTAATAGAGTATCGAAAGCGCAAAGGCATGTTTCTCTACCCCAAATTAAACCGACTTAGCCGAAAAGTCAACTGATTTTGATTGAAAATTTTCTCCGCCGATTGGCGGAGGAGTTCATGGTTGATAGTTCGTAGTTCATTGAAGATAGATCCCTCGGTAAGACTCGGGACCTTCGCCCACCCCACTTTGTTATTCAACTACGCAGGGCAGGCAAGTGCAAGCTGCCGCTCCGGCCTGCGCATTTGATTGATTTTTGGGGCTACAGAGTTCAACGAGAACGCAGACGGGAATACCTAAGATACTTAGGTATTCTTTGTATAAATCATGGATTTTAGAAATTGGTTTTTCTGAATTGGGTCCCCGAAATTGGGTCCCCGCCAACGGCCCCGGCCTAAGACCCACGCCTGAGACTTGCAAGGGCAGGCCCTTCTACGTTAACACTACGCAGGGCAGGCGTGCGGGGATGTTCGCTGCGCTACGAAAAGCAATCCTCGCGCGAGCAACCCGCCGTGAAATGGCGGGTTAAATACGCCGCCGACAGGGTCAGCGGTTTTTGTGTTTGGTGAGAATTGGGAAGAGCAGAGAGAAAGAAAGCGGTTGACAAAAACAGCATACACCCTTAGCCCCTTTGAACTATATTAATCTTAATAGTAAGTAGCCAAATTTTCATTTGAAAGGTCAGGTTTGCAACTTTTCTATTTCCACTCGAATTTGTTCGATCACTTCAGGATTATCTATTTGGCCTTTTTTACTACTACTCTTTCGCGAGTAAACAAAAAAGACCTTACCCCCATATATTTCTTCAAACCTTGCGTGGTTTTGCTCATACATTTTTTCCCATTGATAATGGTCAAGAGCTAAGCCTGAAACGGATTTTACTTGTAAGCCGATGTGTTTACCTCCAACTTTGATAAAAAAATCCACACCATACGTCCTATCCCAGTCATCAGGTGCTGGTTCGATTTTAATTGATAGGGCTGATTCAAGTTGTCCGTAAATTGTGTTGATTTCAGTGCAATACCCTTCATACGTTCTATTCAGGACAAGGTTGTAGGCATAATCTATGCACTCCTCCTCTTGGACACTTTCAAGTTCGTTTTGGACGACCTCAGATAGCTTTATATACAGTTTACGTCCCAGTTCAGTGATATATTCCCTTGTGATTTTGATTCCATTTCGTTTCTTTTGAACAGCATTTTTAAAATAGAACCTCTCCCATTCATCGAACGTCTTCGGTGAACATTTCCTTATTAACTCTGAAGTCGGACCAACACTATGCGCCTTATTTAGCCCCCAACGATTCATGCCATAGTTAAGGAGAGTTTCCCGCTTGAACTTAAGGTTCCTTCCACCGCTTCCCTTAATCCATTTCTTTTCCATTAATTCTTCCCCTCCGAGGCAAGAAACTTATCCTTGAGTTTATAGTCAAGAGAAGTATCAACCTCTACCAAACCACTTTTTATCATGTGCGCATTAAGAAAGGTCTTGTTCTGTAAATACAAATAACACAGCAAATTCCTGTCTTGATCATGCTTAACCGAATCAAATTTCATGAAAACACGCTGACCATGTGTTTTATTTCTCAGGAACTCAACAGCTTTGTTACGCGTTTCCTTCTTTTCCTTGATACCGAGCAATCGGATGGGCAAGCCCTCTCCGACAATTAACCGAGCAGGTGATAATACTTCTTTGACGGGGTAATATATTTCTCGCTTTTTATCCTTATGGTTAATTCGTGAACCAAACTGTAGTTTTCGCGGGTCCACTGTCTTGTCAAACTCCACTGGGTCTCTGAAAACATAAGGTAGCTCTTTAATGGCCTTGTTGTGATTGATTGGGCCACAAGGCTGCTTTGTAATCTTGAAATCTACGTTTTTGAACATCATTGTCTGACAAACACCGAGTTTTTCTTTTATCAATGGGACAAAATCAGGATTGGTTTCGTAGCCAATCGAGTTTCGGTCCAGATTCCATGCCGCTAAAGAAGTGGTACCACTTCCAAGAAACGGGTCCAGTACTGTTTCGCCCACAAAACTGAACATCTTAATTAGACGATAGGGGATTTCCTCCGGAAACATGGCAAGATGCTTATCCTGCTTCTCGCCTGAAATGTTCCAATGGCCTGCGAAGTAGTGGTTCCACTCGTCTATCGTCATTTTAGATTGCTCTTTAACCTTTTTGCCCACAGTTGGTGCCTTACCATGTTTTCTGAAGAGGAGGATAAATTCGTAATCTATTTTCACGATGCCGTTACGCGGATGAGGGAAGGAACCCATTATAGTCGCGCCCCCGGTTGTGTTGCACGTTGTGACCTTTTGCCAAATTATTGCTCCCATGTAATCAAAGCCAACTGTCTCGCAAAACCTTATTATCTCAGTCCGTATCGGAATGACTTTGTATCGCCCATAGTAAACCGAGCGGGCAAACTGATCACCGACGTTAATACAGAGTCGGCAACCGTCGTATAACACACGACGGCACTCATACCAAACCAGGTTGAGGTTATTGATGTATTCTTCGTAACTGTGATCAAAGCCAACCTGGCTACCGTTACCATAATCTTTAAGTTGCCAGTAAGGAGGTGATGTAATTATAAGGTGCACAGAATTGTCCGGGACTTCCATCATACATCTTGAGTCACCGATTACTATCTCATGATGGGTCATATCTCAACCTTGGTTAAAAATCATGTAATACGATTTAATCTCATTATGCTCGAAAAACAGCAAGAAGTCAATCGTTGTTATAGTATAACCTCTGCACGCAATTTGTGGTTAATTAAATCTTTTTACTTTTGCTTCGCAAATCTTTTTGGTAAGTTTCTGTAATATCTTCACTCTTTCAGCTAAGTATTATAATTGCTCCTTTGTGATTTTATAGTCTTTTTTGTAGCGCGTGGAAAAAGTCTTGCAAATTCAAGCTCGAAAGCATATACATAGTCAGAGAAGTAATTCTGTTCTCTATTTTACGGAGCAGCGGATAGTGAATTATCTAAAGCGGGTAACGGCAACGGCGGTTTTGGTATTGTTGATACCGGCCGGCTGGGCTTTGTCGCAGGCAGAGGAGCAGCAGAGCCTCGAAAAGTCGGTCGTGCTGATTAAAGGCGTTCGGCAGGACTTCGATTATGATGCGCCGTGGAAACAGGGCAAAATAATAGAAGGTATCGGCTCCGGATTTGTTATCGAAGGCAAAAAAATCCTCACCAACGCCCATAACGTCAGTAATAACAAATACCTGGAGGTCAGAAAGGAAGATATCGCCAAACGCTATCCGGCTGAGGTTGCTTTTATCGGCCATGACTGCGATTTGGCGATAGTAAACGTCGAGGATGAGAGCTTCTTCGAGGGCACTGTGCCGCTGGAATTAGGAGAGCTTCCGAAGGTAAATACGACGGTCTCGACCTACGGTTTTCCTATGGGCGGCAGGCGCATTTCCGTTACGGAGGGTGTAGTTTCACGTATAGAGATGGATGTTTATTCACACAGCGCAGCAGATTCGCATCTTGTGATACAGACCGATGCGGCGATAAATCCCGGCAACAGCGGCGGGCCTGTTATGCAGGACGGCAAAGTTGTCGGCGTGGCGTTTCAGGGAATTCGGCAGGCGGAAAATATCGGCTATATGATTCCTACGACCGTTATCAGGCATTTTCTTGCCGACATAGGGGACGGCAAATACGACGGATTCGGTACGCTCGGGGTCAGATTTTATCCCGGCCTGCACAGCGAAAGCTATAAACAATATCTAAAGGTGCCGCCTGATAAGGAAGGTGTTGTGGTAACTGCTACGATGCTGAACAGCTCGGTCGAGTCGGTATTGCAGCAGTCAGATGTGATAACAAGAATCGATGATTACGACATTGACAATGACGGCAGAGTGCATATATACGATTTGAGGCTGCATTTTTCAGAGGTCATCGAGATAAAGCAGATAGGCGAAACTGTGGAACTTACCTTTTACCGGGACGGCAGCGAGATGCAAACAACAGTTACAATTGCGCTGAACAGGCCTGTGCTCGAGTGGGCGAGGGAATATGACCGTCCGCCGAGGTATGTATGTTTCGCAGGGCTGGTGTTCGTGCCGGTAACGAGAAACTTCCTGGAAACCTGGGGAAGAGGCTGGCCTGTCGATATACCGCATTACCTGCGATATCTCTTCGAGCATTCGATGGAATTAAATACGGACCGACAGCTTAAGGAATACGTGGTTATTGCGGAAGTGCTTCCGGATGAGGTCAACTCGTACTACAGCGGAATCAAAAACGTGGTTGTTGGTAGTATAAACGGACTAACCATTCGTTGTATTGACGATGTATATGAGGCGTTTAAGCAGCCGGTCGGCGATTTTGACCTGATAGAGTCTATGGGCGACGGGGAAATCTGGCCTATCAACGCCGAAAAGGCGCGGGCGAGAGGCCGGCTGATACTGGACAAGTATGATATCCCCGACGAGGCCCGTCTGGAAAAAGAGTTATGAAAAGATTGTCAGCTATAATACTGGTTATAATCAGCACCTGCTTGTCGTCCTGCTCACAGCCTGCGGCAGAGCAGGGACAGCGTCTCGATATGACCGAGCAAATGAAACAATCTCTGGTTTATCTGAAAATATCGACCTGCAGTTACGATAATTACCAGCCCTGGAAACAGGGCGACATCTCCGAGGAAACCGGTTATGGCTGCGCCGTCGGCGAATATGAGGTAATTACCCCTGCGTGGAATGTTACAGATTCGCGCCTTGTGGAAGCTCGCATATACGGTGAAAGCGAATATGTCCCGGCTAAAATAAAAGTCGTAGATTATGAAAGCAACCTTTGTTTAATAGAACTTGACCGAGAGTCAATGCCTCGGCCGTTAAAGCCAATCACATTTACCGAGTATTACAGGGAAGGAGCGGAAGTTGATTTTTACTGGCTCTCTTACGACGGGCGTTTATACAATGGACGGGGATATCTCGACAAGGCTGAAGTCAGAGAATCCACGGTATCGTTCGCATACTTTTTAAACTATATTCTTGCAAATACATCCAAGAATGCGGGCAGGGGCCAGGTCAATTTTATCGGCTCAGAAGCAATCGGTATCGGCTGCTGGAGGTCATCAAAAAGCAAAGAGGCGGGGATGGTACCGGCGATGATAATAAACCGGTTTCTTGCCGACGCAAAAGACGGTGACTATAAAGGTTTCGGACTTGTCGGTTTCGCAACCAGCTATCTGCTCGACCCTACAAAACGGGCTTATCTGAAGATGCCGCAGGAGCTAAAAGATGGCGTTTACGTGAGTGATATATATAACTTAGGCACGGGCAGTGATGTGCTTGAGAAAGAGGACGTTATCCTCGCAATAGACGGCAAAACCATAGACCCACGCGGCCGATTCGAAGACCCGCAATTGGGACTGTTGTCGTTTTATCACCTGATTACGAGCAAGTCGGCTGGTGAAAATGTTATGTTCGAGCTTTGGCGTGATGGGCAACGCATAGAAGTTGAGGCAGAAGTTAAAAATTTTGATACTTCAGAGATGCTGGTGCCGTATCACGAGTATGACCGTCAGCCGGAATATGTCATAACAGGCGGTTTTGTGCTTCAGAAACTCACCAGAGAGTATCTGGCTGAATGGGGCAGTGATTGGCCGGGAAAGGTTCCTTCCCATCTTTATCACTATTACAGCAATATGGCCTATAAGCCAACCGATGAACGTCGGGACATTGTCATATTAAGCTATGTTCTGTCGGCTAATATCAATCTTGGCTATACCGGTCTCGGACGAATTGTTGTCAGTAAGTTCAATGGTATGCCAGTCTGCTCGATTGGGGATATTCTGACGGCCCAGAAGCTAAATCCCGATTCTAAATATGATGTGATAGAATTCGAGTTTGACAATCCGAAGGTAGTGATTCCTCGCGAGCAATTGCCTGCAGCCGATGCACTTATCGGCAGGAACTACGGCGTACGCAAGCTCGTAAACGTCAACCAATAGAGCACGCCGAAGTCGCTGCAGATTATACTTTTCTAACGGCAATGGTGTAGACATGTCTTTGTTCTTTGAGGTATTTTCTTTCGAAGTTTGTGCCGACCCATTCGCCGACGTTTGCACCGGCGGTGGGAAAGAATTCGATTTTTTCCAGTTGATTGCTACAAACTGCCAGGACTTTCCGGATTTGCTCGAAATACTCGGTGTGGTCGGTAGCGATTCTGACGGACCCTGTGTGGATTAGGCAGCGGAGGAGCTGTTCGAGATTTACGGGGACAATGAAGCGTCTTTTGTGGTGCCGTTTTTTCGGCCAGGGATCGGGGAAATAGATGTGGAAACATTCCACGGAATTGTCCGGGACGAAATTGGTTATAAAATGCGCGGCATCAGTGCGGATTATTCTTACGTTTTTCAGCGACCATCTCCCTATGCGGTCAACGGCGTAGCGATAATATTTTCGCGCCCACTCGATACCGAGGAAATTGACCTCCGGCTGGGCCATTGCCTGGTTGAGCAGGAAGGCAGCTTTGCCTGAGCCGATTTCGATGTGGACGGGGCATTTACGTCCGAAAATATGTGAAAAGTCGATTTTACCCCCCAAATCTTCGGGTTTCAGGGCAACCGAAGGATAGTCATTTAAGATTTTAGCCATCGGCAAACTTATCCCAGGAAGTACAGCTATAACAGGGTTTCAGTACCGGCATTATACAGGAAAACGGTGCTTTGGGCGAGGATGTAAATCGCTTTTTGAGCATTGCTTGCGGTTAAAGTCGATGCGGAGGCTGTTCGATAAGAGAGTGAGAACCCCATTGTCTGCCGGTGCGTATTCATTATTAGGATTGAATCTTAATTAGGGTGAACATTAGGGTGAACCTTAAGAGATGGAATGGGAAGAGTTTGAATAATGATTCGGCAATTGCTTAAAAAGCGGCGCAAGTGGATTCTGGTAGATATCAATACGCAAAAAGATTTCTTCCTTGCCGGGGGTAAGGTGTGTATAAAGAACCACGGGAAGATTTTGGCCCATGTTCGCAGGGTGATGGCCTGGGCCAAACACAATAATATTCGGGTAATCTCGACCTGCGAGGTCTATCCCAACCATAACAACGTCAGGGAGACCGGCTACTGCATTGATGGTACGGATGGTCAGAAAAAGATACGCTACACGTTGCTGAACAATCGGGCCAGCTTTGCAGCAGACGGCAGCACCGATTTGCCGACAGATATACTGCGGCGATACAGGCAGATTGTTCTGCATAAGCGCTGTAGTGACCCGTTCAACGAGCCACGGATAGAGAGGCTTCTCAGTGAGGTGCGGGCTGATAATTTTGTTCTCATCGGCGCCAGTGCCGAAGGTTCTGTTAAAGCGACGGCACTGGGGCTGCTGCAACGAGGCAAAAAGGTCAGCGTTGTGGTTGATGCGGTGGGTTTGCTTAACAAGCGCGAGGCAAAACTGGCGTTTCGCAAAATGAAGGCAAAAGGGGCGAAGCTAATCGAGACAAAGAAGCTTGCCGGAGTTTCTCACTTGAGACAAGCAGGTATCTGCAATTGCGAAAGTTGTCGCAGACAGGCGGGAGAAACAGCGGTTAGAATCAGAGCGCAATATTAAAAGGCACTTTCAGCGCCCTGCGATTTTTTGGTAATTGGTTGTTGGTGACTGGTAATTATTTAATCATTTAACAAATCACCTATCCCAATTTTGAGCAGAGTGCCAGTCGGTCTTTACAAGCGAGTAAGCCATCGGTAAAAACCGAGCTAACGGTTTGGTTCAAATAAGTCGATATTATATTGGCTGGTATATAACATAATTATTGATAACGGGTTGTGTACAGGATATAATTCCAAATATTATAAGGTAAAAATCGACATCATATTTTTTGGAGGTTTATAGCCATGCCAAAGTTACTTTGGGTATTAAGAGCCATCTTTATTATTGTTGTACTCGCAGTTTTGATTACCCATCTGAGTTCTCGTGAGGTTTCAGGAGAGGTCGGCAGAGCGAGTTTTTATGCGATTTTTTGGAGCAGTGTTGGGCTGGCGTTAGTCGCTTTGTTTGTTGATGTTCTTACGCCCAAGAAATCCTTAGCCGCATTGGCAGGGGTGTTTTTCGGGCTTATGGTGGGGATGTTTCTCAGCTGGGCGCTGGCACCGGTACTGGATATGATAAACGAGATTTATCGTTTAGGCTTAAGTGAGATGGCGGTTCAGGCAATCAAGTGGATAATGGGGGTTTGTATATGTTATCTTACGATCAGTATTGTGATGCGGACCAAGGACGATGTGCGTTTTGTGGTTCCTTATGTCGAATTTGCCAAACAGACCAAGGGCGCTCGGCCGCTGGTTTTGGATACGTCGGCAATTATTGACGGGCGGATAGCAGATTTGTATCAGAGTAAATTATTTGATGCTCCGTTGATTGTGCCACGTTTTGTTCTCAATGAACTGCAATTGATATCGGATTCCGCCGATAAGCTCAAGCGTAACCGCGGCAGGCGGGGACTTGATATACTTAACAGGATGCAGAAAGATTCTACTATTGATGTGGAGATTGATGACAGCATCATTGCGGAAGTCGAGAGTGTCAAAGGCGTGGACCAGAAATTGATGGTCTTTGCCAAGAACTGCAACGGGCGGGTGGCGACGACCGACTATAACCTCACAAAAGTTGCGCGGGTGCGTGAGGTGGATGTAATGAATATAAACGATTTGGCCAGCTCGCTAAAGACGATTGCTTTGCCTGGTGAGATTATGGAGGTTAGAGTCCTGAAGCCCGGTGAAGAGGCAGAGCAGGGTATCGGTTATCTGGACGACGGGACAATGATTGTTGTCGAAGGCGCTCGCAACAAAATTGGTCGAGACGTGGTCATTAGCATAACCAGTTCGCTGCAGACTTCAGCCGGCAAGATGATTTTCGGCAAGTTCGAAGGTTTTGCGCAGAAGGGCAATGACAAAGGGCGGGCACCATCTAAAAGGCCGACGGTAGCAAGTGCATCAGAGAACAACAGGACTTAAAAATACAAAAGATGACGCGATTCGATTAGGTTGGATTGTCGGAAACTATTTGGACTTCAGAAGGTATTTTGCGAATATCACGATGGCCGAGAGGGGACCTGTGACGAATAACGGCCAATGGAAGTGGGATTTGTAATCGGGTTCGGCGGCGTGCAGGCCGGCAATGCTGAAAGAGACTATGACGAGCAAACCGGCAAGGATAAAAACAAACCAGTCGATGGGGGTAGGTTTAGATACTTTCGCACCACAGGAACGGTAGAGTATTATTACGGCAAAAGCAAGCAGTGTAAGCGAGATGAGTATTGGGGCCAGGACAGGACCGGCCCAAGCGATTGGTATTAGAAATAGTATGTCCCAATCCATAATTGAGCCGGGCCAGTCGATGAGGACCTTCAGCCAGACGTAGTAGAAGATGTCCCAGACTGCGAAAATGGTAAGAAAAAATACGAACCGCTGCCGGATAGTTTGGCCGAACAGCCAGGAGGCGGTAAAGATTAAAACCAGCGTGGCGGCTTCTCTGCCAATTTCAGTTAATAAAAGACGTTTCCAAAGCAGGCTGCTGCCGAACTCGGTCAGAGGGAAAGTAAAGCCGGAAGGATGAAAGATTTCCCGCAGATAGACGACCACAGCAGCTTCGATGTATGCAAAGGCAATGCTGAAGACGACAACGATACAAAATCTTTTAAGCATTTCTTTCAGGCTTTGGGGGGATATATCTGATAACTGGTCGTGCATTTGCATTATAGATTTTGCAATTCCTTTAGCAGCACCGGGATGATTTTGCTTTCCGGGACTATTGCTGTTTTTCTGCCGTTTTTGTAGAGGTATGCTTTATTCTTTGCGGCGCAGACTGCCAGGTCTGCGTCGGCGGCTTCGCCTGGCCCATTGACGATACAGCCCATCACGGCGATGCGCAGCGGTTTGTCAATGCCGGCCAGTGCTTTCTTTACTCGGCGGGCCAGCTTGATTACATCGATTTCAGCGCGGGCGCACGTCGGGCAGACTATCAGCTCCGGGGCCTGTCGTTCGTAAAGGCCGAGTGCGATTAGAATCTGTTTTGCAATTTTTGCTTCCTCAACGGGGTCACCGGCGGCACTTACTCTAATCGTATCGCCGATACCCTCTGTGAGCAATGTCCCCAGAGCGATGGCTGAAGGTATCCGGGCGTCTTCGGGAAGACCTGCGTGGGTTAGGCCGATGTGAATCGGGTAGTCGAAGGTTTCAGCGATAAGGCGGTTGATTTCGATAGTTCGCAGGCAATCGCTGCTTTTCGCACTGAGGACCAACTGTGTGAAGTTACGATTTTCGAACAGCCTGACATAGCTTTTCATTTCCTTCAGCATCAAAGCGGTGCGTTTTCGAGGCGGGACATCACCGGCTTTCAAGTCTCTGATGCTCGCTTCGTTGACGCCGATGCGGACGGCGGTTTTGTGCATTTTGGCGGCGTCTATTATTCGATGAATACTTTCTCTGTCCTTTATATTGCCGGGGTTCAGTCTTATTTTGGCGGCGCCGGCTTCTATCGCTTCGACGGCACGGGCAGCGCTGAAGTGGATGTCGGCGATTAGCGGGACAGATACTTTCTGGACAATTTTTGCAAAAGCTGCAGTGTCTGCACGTGTGGGGACGGCGATTCTGACCAGTCGGCAGCCGGCCCGGATGATTTTGCTTATCTGCTTCACACAGCGAGTGACATCGACGGTGGCAACTTTTGTCATTGATTGGATGACAATCGGCGCGGTGGAGCCGATTGCAACCTGTCCGACATTGATAGTTTTGGTTTTTCTTCTTTTAGCTCTACCACAGGTAATCATATTAAAATTGTAGCTTGTTTTAGATTGATGAGCAAATTAAAATACTCTTGAGTTATAAAGCTGATTTTGAAGTGTGTTGACAAGGGCAGTTAAATTGCAAAACTACGGTTATTAAGCAGGCCAAGATGAAGAACAGACACAAAATCCTATTGGGAGTAATTACATTTTTAATAGCCTGGATTGTGATATGGAGTATCTTGCCTGTTGGTAGTGGTAGCTGGAATGAAAAACAAATGCAAAAAATCAATTCTTTTCCACTTTCTCATAATTTCTGTTTTGCTGTAATGGGCGATACCAAGAACGGTCTTGGCACATTTCATAGGATTATAAAGGATATTAATGGGAAAAAGCTTTTATTTGCTATTGACATTGGAGACTTGGTTTCTGATGGCGAGAAAGAAAAATACCGATTTTTTTATAACTTAATCAAGAAATCTGAAGTTCCTTTTTTAGTTGCTATTGGCAATCATGATATTAGAGAAGGCGGTAGGGCTAATTACTTTGATATTTTTGGCCATTTTTATTATGCTTTTTCTTATGGCAATTCTTTATTTGTAGTTTTAGACGATGCTAACGAAGAATATATAGACAAACAGCAGATGGAATTTTTAGAGAATGAATTAAAAAAAGATTTTAGCCATAAATTTGTTTTTTTGCACGTGCCGCCTTTTGACCCCAGAAATTACACTTTGGATATTCCTGAACTTATTCACAGGGATATTAAACCAGAGCACTGTTTAGCTGACAAAGAAAATGCAAAACAATTTATGGATTTAGCAAGTAAATATAGTGTTACGGCCGTTTTTGCTTCCCATATCCACGGGTATTTTGAGGAAATCAGAGAGGGTGTTGCTTATATTATTACAGGTGGGGCTGGTGCAGAGCTGTGGCTATCTAATCCAGAACACTATTTCTATCACTATGTGAATGTTTGTGTAAACGGTAGTAATGTAGACTATAAAGTTTTTAAATTTCCCTCACCCGACGCTAATCTTGTTGACAGATTCGGTTATGCAATCTGGTGTTACATCTGGTATTTTATAGTAACCAATAAAGTAGCAATTATTCTTTCAATAATAATCCTGGCATCACTTTTAGATATGTTCTACGGGCAAATAAGAGCATTAACCAGGTCTTTACAAAGTTCGTTTTCCAAACTAATTAGTCGGGATAAATAATACCGGGATTGCGAAAAATTTTTCTGGAAGACTGGAGAATTGCTATACAAGAAGTGGTTTCTGATTTGGGAACCGCTAAACAAAAACATTGATATAGGATGGTTTAATAGGTTTGATGCTAATATCTATTGTGGTAGTGTTGTTTATCGCTTACTGGGGCCTGGGTCTGGTGCTCTATTTTATGCAACCGGCCCTGGACGATTTTGTTTATCTGCCTTACACAGCGGGCGAAATCGACGGTGGAAACCTTTGTCATCGATTGGATGACAATCGGCGCGGTGGAGCCGATTGCAACCTGTCCGACATTGATAGTTTTGGTTTTTCTTCTTTTAATCATAATTTAAGACGGATGTTTTATGCTGCAGGCAGGTCTGCATTTTCAGGCATTCTCTTCCATGCCGACAGATTGTTCATAGTACGTGCGAGGAAGAGGTTTTTTTTGCTAATGCCCTTTGAGACAATTTCCTGGTCCAACATACCACAGTCTATACAATCCAGTATAATGTCAAGGGTGTTATAGCTAATGCCCAGGGCAGATTCGTCCGTAATGCCTTTTGCCATATCCGGTGATGGGGCCTGGTTCTGTATCTCCAAAGGCAGGCCAAGATATTTCGCAAGCTGCAACACCTGGGTTTTATACAAACCTATAATCGGCGAAAAGGGGAGGTCATCTACTCCACCTTTGACAAACCAGCCGACCATCAGCTCAGTCCTGTTTGCGGCACCAAGAACAATCCAATTTTTCTCTTTGGCCTGTTGTTCAAGGAATTTACGTCGATATCTGTGCCGAGCATTAAAAGCGGCTTCGACGGAGCCAACGGTGTTTTTGTAGAAAAATCTCTTAATTTTATTGCCGCCGAAGTCATTCTTGCGGAGGGTAGCTATAAAGGGTGACTCAGGGCACAACAAACGAATCGGACTGGTGTGAAGACAACGATTTATAAAACCGGACAAGGTGATTATTTTCATAATCAGCGGCGAGTAAATCTTCATTTTTTGCATTTCGGGCGTAATATCCTGGAATTCCAATTCAATCCCGAGCCAATCAGCCATGAGCTTTGCCCTGGCCTGCAGCTTTTTCGAACTATCTCGGTCGTAGAGACAAAAAGCATGGCACCTCTCGGCGCCGACCGCACGTACAGCCAACGCAGCGAGAACTGCAGAATCTACACCACCGCTAAGGCCCATTACTATGCCCTCGGCCACATTAGCTTCCAGCAATTCCCGTATATGCTTTTCAATATTTTCAGCTTCATGTTTTACATCAATTGCTAAAGGTAAATTCAACACCGCCATTTGTTTCTCCTATTTCTAAAATCCGGTTGCAGCAAACTTTTATCCTTCTAAATTATATGGCTTTTCAAATCTATATAGTATTGAAATTGTAGCTTGTTTTAGATTAACGGGCAAATTAAAATACGGCCAGCTTATACTGTTACTTATTATTGTTATGGGTTCGATGCTGATATCCATTTTGGTAGTTTTGTTTATCGCCTATTGGAGTTTGGGACTGGTGCTGTATTTTATGCAGCCTAAGTTTTTATATTGCCCTGTGCGGGAAGTTCCTTATACGCCGGACGAATTAGGGTTGGATTTCGAGAAGGTGATTTTCAAAGCCGGCGACGGCCTCCGGTTAAGCGGCTGGTATATCCCCGCCAGGCACTCGGAATGGACGGTTTTGTTCTGCCACGGCAACGGCGGCAATATGATGCACTGCCTGGACAGTATAAATATCCTTTATAATCTGGGATTGAATTGCTTTATTTTTGACTATCGCGGCTACGGCGACAGCGATGGCAAACCCAGCGAAGAGGGGACATATCTGGATGCCGAAGCTGCATACAAATGGCTGACTAAAGAGAAGAAAATATCACCGGATAATATTATTATCTTCGGCAGGTCCCTGGGCGGCAGTATCGCGGCGCAACTAACAGGCAAGGTCAAGGCAGTGAGTTTGATTATTGAAAGCGCTTTTACATCATACGTTGACATCGGCAGGAAATTTTATCCTTATATGCCCGTGCGTTGGTTTGCGAGGTTCAGCTACAGAACAGTCGATTATATTCGAGACGTCCACTGTCCGGTGATGATAATTCACAGCCGAACAGATGAGACTGTGCCGTTCGAATTTGGTTTGGAGCTGTATGAGGCAGCAAATGAGCCGAAAGAGTTTGTCGAGATTTTCGGCAGCCATAACGACGGTTTTTTGGTATCCAGCGAGCTTTACAAAAGTGCCTGGATCAAGTGGCTGAAATCCTTAAAAAAGCATAAAAGTCATATCAGACACTCACACGCCTCTGAGTAATTTGCATTTCATTTATTTTAGTCAGTGCCGGCGAGGTTTTGTGCCGACAGTGCAATGTTATGCGAGTTGGTTTATTGAGACCTGCCCGCCTTTGCCTTTTTATTTGCTCAGAAGAACAGATAGTTCTTTATATAACATTATGAAAACAAAGGACTTACATCAAAACCTGTCTTTAGACCTCGAAGCTGTTTTTGCATACCCTGATAGTGACTGGCAGTCGCGGGTATATAGCGGATTTAGGTTCCTTTACCCGCCTTTAGGGGACTTCTTTTTGCAATATCGGATTTTTCAGAAGTTGAAAAATTTTTAAATAAAAATTGCTTGCCGGATAGAAGTCTTTACAGTATAGTAACTTGCGATGTTTCGGCAGTCGTTTTTTTGTCGACTGATTTTGTGATTAAAAATCAGAGCTGATGGCCGGCAGTCACCGGCCCAGAATGGTGAACAGGTGCGTAATGAACCGTTGTCTGAATAATATCAACATGCCGTTCAGCCTTTTTTTTGACAGCTTGCCCCGCAGGGGGCGGAATTCAATCCATCGTTAGCTCTTTCTTGAAATGAGGTAGTATATGGCAACAGTTACGAAGAAAGAACTCATTGACCGAATTGCAGAGCGTACGCAGGCGAAAAGGGTCCTGGTCAAACGCATAACTCAGGCGCTTCTTGACGAGATAATAGAAGAGCTGCGTAAGAACAACCGCCTGGAGTTCAGAGACTTCGGCGTCTTCGAAACAAGGACCAGGGCCGCCAGAATCGCGCAGAACCCGAAAACTCTTGAGCGGGTCAAGGTCCCTTCGAAGAAGACCGTTAAGTTTAAGATGGGCCGGCTGATGAGAGAAAATCTTTATGCGCCTGCAAGGTCGGCTGAAAGAAAATAATCGCTTTCGTTAAAAAAGTCGTGCTTCCGCAGAAGTGCTGCTTTCGAACACGGCCTGTTGTGGAATGCACATAAGTTTATTGTAGTATAGCTGTATAAAAGGAGCATTTTATGTCAGAGGGAAAAGTAAAGTGGTTCAACACAAGAAAAGGTTACGGCTTCATCGCGACAGACGATGGTGCCGATATCTTTGTCCACTACTCGAACATTGCAGCAAACGGATACAAAACTCTCGCCGAAGGCGACCCCGTCACTTTTGATGTCGTCGAGGGCGAAAAAGGCCTGAGAGCGGAGAACGTAGTTCCAGTTGCTGCGAAATCGAGTCACGTTGCGAAAACCGAATCAGCTCCGAAAGCCAAAGCGGCTCCGAAAAGAAAGCCGGCTCCGAAAATCGAAGAAGCCGAAGAAAGCACAGAGGCCGCGGAAATAGAGGAAACCGAAGAAGCCGAAGAAATCGACGAAGACGAAGAACCCGACGAAGCCGAATAATACCTCTACCCCACTCGTTACCCGCCCCTGAGGTGCCCGCCTGTGCTTTTAATACAGTGTCGCGAAGCGACTCCGCAATTTTACACTTCAAACCTTACATCTTGAATTCTCTCAAAATCATCTCAAAATTTTTACTTGCAGCTTATGGGACTTTTTGCTATTTTAAGTAGTTGAGTGGTGATTATGATTGCTTCAGAAGCAAATACCGGCCTGGACTGCAATGTTCTTGTCCTGAACAAGCACTATATGGCTGTCCGCATAATCGGCGCCAAAAGGGCGTTCTCTTTGCTCTTTCGACAGCTTGCCGAGGTCGTCTCGTTCGAGCAGGGCGCATACTCCAACTACAATTTCCAGAGTTGGTGCGATGTAAGCGAATTCAAGCGCAACTTCGAGCCGGACGGCTGCGACTGGGTCTCGACCGTAAATTTCTACGTCGCCGTCCCGCGGATTATCCGCCTGCTGTTCTACGACCGTCTGCCTCGAAGCGAGGTAAAATTCAATCGGCGGAACATCTTCGCCCGCGACCGAAACTGCTGCCAGTATTGCGGCAAACGTTTCCCAACCAGCGAATTGTCGCTCGACCACATTATCCCCCGCAGTGCCGGCGGAAAGTCAATATGGTCAAATATAGTTTGCTCCTGCACCAAATGTAACGTGAAAAAGGGCGGCCGAACGCCGAAGCAGGCCGGCCTGACACTCATCCAGAAACCCGCCAAACCGAAGCACAATCCTCTCGTCCACATCCACCTCGGCCATCCCCGCTACCGAAGCTGGAAACAGTTCCTCGACCACGCCTATTGGTCGGTGGAATTGAAATAATATTATTATTTCAATTCCGTTTAGCACCCGGACCTGTGCCGGGTGTTGTTTTTCATTTCTTAATCATTGTGTTTTTGGACATATTTAGTTCTTGCAGCCAAATCTTTTGTAGTGAAACAAAATTGTTTATCAAAACCTCGCGTCCAGATTTTACCTTTTCTGCCATATTCCCAAAAAGTACGGGTCGTTATACTTTTATATCTGCCGATTATATCTTCGATTGACTTCTGATGTGGTTTGGCTAATAGATGGACATGGTTTGTGCATACTGCCAGTGCAATGATTTTATGCCCTATTCTCTTTGCCTCGCCAAAGATTACTTCTTCGGCCATTTTCTTTTCTCGTCTATTTAATTTTACGGTTGGCGTTTTCTGCCGTTTTTGATTTTTTCGGAGAATCCCCTTTTCGCCCCGCAGGGTTTGGCCTTTATTATTAACATATCCTCTTTCGTCGCCGGGCAGCCACGTCCCGTACGTTGTCCACGTAACCATATACCCAATCATTTTCGCCATAATCGTATGATATTTCCCGAAATCACAATATGCAATTCCTGTTTAGCCCCTGGACCTGTGCCAGGGGCATTTTTTGTCTTTTTACCTGGACCTGTGCCAGGGGTGGTAGTCTTCGTTTTCTTACCTGGACCTGTGCCAGGGGTGGTAGTCTTCGTTTTCTTACCTGGACCTGTGCCAGGGGTATTTTTTGTCTTTTTACCTGGACCTGTGCCAGGGGCGTCTTTACTTTTTGTCCGGACCTGTGCCAGGGGCATTTTTCTTTTCCACCTTTTTTCCTTTCGCCTTTTTTCCTCCTCCGATGTATAATTTGGGTACGGAAACTATCAATGTGAAATTTTCGCAGGATAAACTTAAAGGCTTTCTCTGGTATTCTATTGAGGATTTAAAATATGAATTATTTTATCGACCTGTTTTCGCCTGAAACCACAAAAGCTTTTGAAAAGTCAAAAAAAGATGTGACTGGCTTTCGTATTTCGAGAAAGACTTATGTTGAAAATCAGAATATAGGTCCAGGTGATAAATTTATTTGTTATGTTACGCGACTTCAGCGATTTATAGGAGTTTTAGAGGCAAAAAGTAAACACTTCATTGAAAAGACACCTATTTTTGTGGAGGAAGGCGATCCATTTGTACTAAGGTTCAATGTTGATTCATTAGTATGGTTACCATTAAATAAAGCAATTCCTATTCGTGAAGATTTTGTATGGAATATTCTGTCTTTTACAAAAACCCTTGATAAAGGCAGTAATAAATGGACCTATATGGTCTTTTCGAGTCCGAGATTATGGCCTAAGGATGATTGTGAATTCTTGGAAAACATATTGAAAGAGCAAGCAGCAAAGCTGATTGATTATCCATTCAGTGAAGATGATGAAAAAAAGTTAAAGGTTCATAAAATTAAAGTTGGTGGTAAAAAGGAAGTATCCGTTTCAGTGCCAGAAGATGAGGAGGAAGTTACAGATATTGAGCAAGTTTATTCAATCGAAAGCGAGAAAAGAGAGTCAATAAAAGTACAAGCTAAACTGGGAGAAATCAGTGAAAAACTTAGCATGAAAATATGGTTACCACGAAGCGACCGTTCAAGGGTTCTTGAGATTTGGCAACCAAAGGGAAATTCTCTACTTGAAGAATTACCGCTGGTTTTTGACGAGACAACATTAAAGACGATTAAAAATATAGATGTTCTTTGGATTCGTCGTAGGTCCGTAATACGAGCATTTGAGATAGAAGATAAAACCTCTATTTACTCAGGAATTTTGCGAATGGCGGATTTATTGGCATTGCAACCAATGTTGGATATTAAGATTCACATCGTTTCGCCATTAAAACGCCGAGAGGAAGTTTTTGAACAAATAACACGACCGGTATTTGCAGTAATGGAAAAGGGGCCATTATCAGAATGTTGCTCTTATGTCTCTTATGATTCGATATATGAACTAGCAAAAGAAAAAAGATTAGAGCATATGACAGATACTATCGTTGATGAGTATTGCGAGTATTCAGAAGATTAAAAGTAAGTTTGTTATTCGAAATTAATCTATTCCTCCGCCCTCTTTCCCCGATTTTATTTTTCACCTTCTTCTGCACCTAAAAATTTTATCAGAAAATCCTTGACACTCTAGGAATCAGGTTTATACTGCTCCTATAGCAAGAAGTGATGTAAATCTGTCGTTACAGAGTGAGAAGAGTGGCGAGGGAATGTCTTATCTTTCCGTAAATTTTCCCCCCACAAATATAAAAAAGAGATATTTTTTAAGGAGGAAAAATATGCATTTCTACTAGATAGATTTAAATCGTTTATAGCCAATTCAATAAACATTCACAAATTTTTTTAAGGAGAAGAAAAATGAAAAATAGTTGGTACATGACAATATCATTATTTCTATTATTTTCTTCTTTGGCGAGTAGTAATTGCCCTGAAGAAGATTGGTCTTGCTATGTAGGAGGTAGTAACGCGGATTACGGAAAAAAAGTTCGAACTGATAATCAGGGAAACGCTTATGTCGTTGAAAGTACACTTTCCAGTGATGTCAACGGAGCGATTAACAGTTACAATGCTGGTTATGATGGGCTTTTAGCAAAAATAAGCCCTGGTGGTAACCTTGTTTGGAGCCGTTATTTCGGCGGTAGCGGCTCGGATTCGATTGGGGATATAGAAATAGATTCTTCGGGTAACATATACGTTACCGGTAATACTGATTCTAACGACCTCGAAGGAGCTTCTAACAGCATATTTGGAGGTACAGATGCTTTTGTTGCCAAATTTGATAGTAACGGCACGCTTTTGAATTGCAGATATGTTGGTGGAACAAACCTTGACGAGGGTCGTGCTATCGAGCTCGATTCAACCCGGATTTATATCGCCGGAAGTACCAGGTCAACCGATCTGGAAAATCCAACAAACAGTCTAAAAGGCTTTGAAGATGCTTATGTTACTGTTATTGATGTTAACTTCTCGGTAATATGGTCAACATATCTCGGAGGTACTGGTCTCGACGTCGCAGAAGAGATTCGTGTCAACAGCATTGGGAATATTGCTGTCGTGGGTTCAACCTATTCCACGAATTTTTATGGAGCTGGTAATAGTTTTCATGGTGGATCATGGGATGGCTTTGTCGCAAGAGTCAATTCTTCAGGTTCACAAATTTGCGCATTTTACATCGGCGGAAGCGGATACGACTGGGCTCATGATATAGTTATCGACAGCTATGGTTACTCCTGGGTAGTTGGTGGTACAGATTCAACTGATTTAGACCAGTCCAGTAACAGTTACCAAGGAGGAACGTATGATGCCTTCATAGCAAAATTTTCATCCGGCTGTTCTTTACAATGGACAAGATACCTCGGAGGAAGCGATTATGATACTGGTTATGGGATTAGCTTGACAGCAGCTGAGAAATTAACTGTTACCGGCCATACCCAATCTTCAGATTTTGAAGGTTTATGTAATGGCGGTGTTTTGGGTGATTTCGATGCTTTCGTAACCAAACTAAATTCTGATGGAACTGTAAAATGGTCTATCATCACCGGCGGAAGCAACGGGGACCAAACCGACGGCATCGCATTGGACGGTAATGACGACATACTTATAGCCGGACATACTAATTCAACCGACCTGCCCGATTCCAGCAATTCATATCAAGGTGGTATTTACGATGCTTTTGTTATCAAGATTAATACAAATGAGATTGATGTAATTGCACCAAATGGCGGAGAGGAATTGATTGCTGGTGAGACATATAATATCAAATGGTTTGCTCCTACAGATATAGAAGATGTCAATATTCAACTCTCAACCAATAACGGCCAAATTTGGAGTGATGTCAATACAATGACGGAAAACGACGGCCCATATCAATGGCTTATACCAAACACAAGTTCGAATCAGTGTCTTGTGCGTATAAGTGATGCAAACTGTACGTCGTCAGCAAAAATGAGACAAATTTACCTTTAAATTAGGAGACGGTTTCGGCTCCTGTTACTATGATTTTATCGTTATATTGTTTTCTTTCAATAACTGTT